>Ga0075369_10000009_pt1 | contig 79582 bp, 76 predicted proteins | sample EndMethybrTD3034_FD_71400 | JGI IMG/M metagenome (GOLD analysis project Ga0075369, IMG submission 71400) | Populus endosphere microbial communities from Tennessee, USA - Endosphere MetaG P. TD hybrid TD303-4 | ecosystem: Host-associated > Plants > Roots > Endosphere | place: USA: Tennessee...
GGGCCATGGCCCCGGGTGGTATATGAACGTTTCGGCTGGAATACGTTCAAGGGAAAGGTCATGGAACAGGTTGACCGTATAGAACAGGAACGTGCCGCTAAAATCGCCCGGTACCGCAAAGAGGCAACAACAGGCGTACTGCCCGCAGAATATATTTCCCTGGACGACGACAGCCTGCTATATACAGCCAGCCTCTATAAATTAGCAGAAGCCTGCCTGCCCCACGTCAGCCAGCAAAAACTCTGCAAATTAGCCGCTATAAAATCGAAAGCAACAATCGAAGAGCATTTTAAGGCCGTCAGCGAGCACCTGGACCCGGGCTATATAGAAATGGTCGGGATGTCACGTGGCGTACTCTATGACATCTATCCGGAACCAGCCGACCCCGGCCTAATAGTTACCTACGGCGAAGCTGAAGCAGCACGGGCCGCGCGACGCGTCAAACGCCAGAAAAAAGAATACCCCGATGTGCGCAGCGCAGCCGATAAGACACGCGAGGCAGCCTGACAGGCGCCGCCCACTCAGGTTGTTCTACGCGCCGCCTTTGCGCTCCAGCTCGTGGATGCGGTCGTGGTCCAGGCCAAAATAGTGGGCAATCTCGTGCCACAGGGTGTGCTTAACCTGCGCCTTTAGCTGCGCCATAGTATCTACCGATTGCAGCATCGGGTTTTTAAAAATAGTGATTTTGTCAGGCCCGAAACCGGTCATGCCGTTACGTTTTACCAATGGCACGCCTTCATATAAACCAAAGAGTGTTTCGTAGCAGTTTAGCTGTAGCTGTACCCGTTGCTCTGGGGTAGGCTCGTCGGCATATACAATAGCGACGTTTTTTACGGCTGCCATGTGTTCTTTTGGCAGTTCTGCCATAGATTCCTCTATAAGGTTGGCGAATTGTTCATCTGTTATTTCAATCATCGTAGCTATTGTACATGCTTTGTTAATAATTTTACTTACCATTTCGCTATTCCAGCACATACTTACTCTTGTAATTAACTAGTAGGAGAAATAATATGGGCTTCATCGCTTTCCTTGTCGTAGGTGCAATTGCCGGTTGGTTAGCTTCTATGCTAGCTGGCACTAACGCACAAATGGGCTTACTCGCAAACATAGTCGTCGGCATCGTCGGCGCATTTATTGGTGGCTTCCTGTTCAACATGTTCGGCGCAGATGGCACTACAGGCTTTAACCTGTGGAGCGTCATCGTCGCTACTGTCGGTGCCTTCATCTTACTGATGATCCTCAAGGCCTTCAACCGCGGAGGCCACGCCCGCGGCGTATAGTGCATAGCGCGTTACTGCCCTAATTAAAAAGCCCGCTTCAACAGCGGGCTTTTTATATTGTGCGGCATGTACTTCCCATTCGGGAGGATAAAGCGACTGCGAGCCCAAAAGCTCCCAGTGAGAGCTTTTGTAGTCACGAGCGAAGCGCCGTTTGCGTTGTCAATCACTTCGCACCGCGCGGTAAGGCCCTCCCGAATGGGAAGTACATGCCGCACAGCTAAAAGCTATTTATTGCCGGCGCGCTTACGCTTGTTAGGGTCAAGCTCGCGCTTGCGCAGGCGCAGGTTTTTAGGGGTAACTTCCAGGAGTTCGTCGTTTTCGATAAAGTCCAGGCACTGCTCCAGGCTAAAGATAACCGGAGGTGTCAGCTGTACTACACCGTCACTGCTACTGGAACGCATGTTCGTAAGATGCTTTGCCTTACAAGCGTTAATCTCCATGTCCTCTTGGCGGGTGTTCAGGCCGATAATCTCGCCGGCATATACCTTTTCGGCCGGACCTACAAAACACGTGCCACGGGCTTCGACATTTTGCAGGGCATAGGCGGTAGTAACGCCCGTCTCAAAGGCGATTAACACACCACTCCGCAGCTGCTGCAATGCAGCACCTTGTTCTTGGTAGCCGGTAGTCAGACTGTTCATCACGATCGTACCCTTGGTGTTGGTCATCAAGATATTGCGGAGGCCCAACATAGCGCGGGTTGGCAATTCGTAGACCAGTTTAGTCACACCCTTAGGGCTGGCAAACTGTTCCTTCAATACTGCACGGCGCTGGCCGAGTTCCATCTGGACCGTACCGACATGTTCGGCGGGCACCTCGATGATCAACTCTTCGATAGGCTCCATAGTCTTGCCATCTTCCTGCTTGGTCACAACCTGCGGACGGCCTACTTCAAATTCATAGCCTTCGCGGCGCATGGTTTCGATCAATACAGACAGATGCAGTTCACCACGGCCGGCAACGGTAAAGCCAATACCGTCAGGGTCTACGCGCAGGCCAACGTTTGTCTCAAGCTCTTTGGTCAGCCGGTCACCGATTTGGCGGGAGGTATTGAACTCGCCTTCCAAGCCCTTGAATGGTGAGGTGTTCGGGCCAAGGTAAATGCGCAGTGTAGGCGCTTCAACTTCCAGGACAGGCAACGCCTCCGGGTTGTTGGCGTCAGTGATTGTCTCACCGATGCGGGCGTCAGCAATGCCAGTCAGCTGCACAATGTCGCCAGCGACACCGCCAGGTACTTCAAACTTGCTTACGCCATGGCTCATAAATACCAGCTCAACCTTTGACTTAGTAACAGTACCGTCAGTCTTGCATAGGGCAACAGCGTCACCGGGCTTTACGCTGCCACGGGTAATGCGGCCTACAGCATATTTACCCTTAAAGCTATCCCAGCTAAGGGCAGTTACCAGCATCTGGAATGGCTTGTCCTGCTCAACATCAGGTGCGGGGATTTGGTTGATGATGGCGTCAAATATAACATCCAGGTTACCATCTTCTTCGCTATCAGCAGGCAGCTCTTTCCATGCCTTACCGGCGCGGCCGATGGCGTAGTACACCGGGTAGTGCAGCTGGTCTTCGTGGACGGCAAGCTCCAGGAACAAGTCAGCCAGCTCGTCTTCTACTTCTTTGATGCGGCGGCCGTCTTTGTCGATCTTGTTGATGATGACAATTGGTTTCAGGCCGTTGGCAAGTGCCTTGCCCAATACAAACTTCGTCTGTGGCATTGGGCCTTCCTGGGCGTCTACGATCAGCAGGCAGCCGTCGGCCATATTCAGGGTGCGTTCTACTTCACCGGAGAAGTCGGCGTGGCCAGGAGTGTCGATAATGTTGATGCGGTAGTCATCATGCTGCACAGCGGTTACCTTAGCAGTAATGGTGATGCCGCGTTCGCGTTCCTGGTCGCCGCTGTCCATGATCAATGTCTGGCTCATTTCAGCCTGGTTGTCGCGGAATGTCTTGGACTGCTTCAGCAGGCCGTCAACGAGCGTTGTCTTGCCGTGGTCCACGTGCGCGATGATCGCGATGTTGCGGATCTTGGTAGGATCCTGAACGTCTTTTGCCATAAAAAATAATGCCTTTCTAAATTTTAGGCATTGCCCAGGGTACAGCTACAGTACAAAGGTTGCCAAATTACTATCTATATTATAGCATAAGCGGCCGTTTTGTACAACGGTATGTCACCCTATTCGGTAATATTAGGCTGTATCTGTTCCAGTAAGGTAGCGGCGAACACGCCTAAATTCACGCACATAGGCAACTGCGGCTTCGTATTCTCTGTACCCGTAGCCCTTTGGCAGGCCCAATTTTATCCTGGTCTTGTGTTCTGAGGGCGCTGGAGGGACCTTGGGCATGCCCGTTTCCGGGTCAAGTATATCCGCAAGCGTTATACGCCCTTGGTCACTTTCCAAACGCGGGTTAAGTACTTGGATAGGTACTTGGTCTAGCCGTTCACATAGCTGCGCGGCCTTTGCGGGTCCGAGAGGTACGCCAGGATGCTCCATATGCACATCCGGTACAACCTGCTGCAGCTGTGCGTCCGCATCAGCCGGCTCTACCCGCACGCCCCAGGTTTCAAAAGGCTTGCTGCCTAATATCAGAGCGTCGCGTACGGAGAATACCCCGTACTTCTGCACACGTCCCAATGGTTTTTTGCGCGGGTTATCTGTGTCCATGTCAGGAAAAGCCACGACTGTCTCGATAGGCGCATCCAGCTCTTGCTGTACTGCCGGGTCCAGTAAATCGCGGTCCGACAAACGCACAATCGGCTCACCTTCAGGGGCAATATAAAATGGCATATGTTCAGGGAGGATGGAACCCCTCTGCCCCATATATTGTTGGTAGCCTCTAATTGCATCCTCTGCTGTCCACCCATACCTAGATTCCCTCGATAGTTGCAGCGTGTCATCGTCATCTACAGGAGTTTCACGGACTAAGGGGGCGGAGGTGGACACTTCCTGTGCAGGCACACCATACTGTGTATCCGGCATGCTGGCGACATCTACACCCCAGTGTACAAACAAAGCCTCCATATGACCCTTTGCAGTACGCAGTTCTTTCAGCGCCTGTCCAATGTGGTCTGCAGCCCAGCGATATCTAGCCACCAACAACTCACCTTCACGGGCATCAGAACCTTCTAATAAGGTATCCAGTTCGTTTGCCGTCTCCCCAGCGCGCTGGGCGGCTAAAACCGCAAGGTCCTCCGGTGTCGCACCACCAGGTGATTCTACGATTGTTTTGATTCGCTGTGCGAGTTCATCCATTGCCATATCGTACGATTGTAATGAACATTAGCATAATTACAACTCCTACTTATGCGCTATACTAATAACTACTGTGGATATTGTCATAATAGTAATCGAAGTGGCAGCACTGGTGGGCTTCGCTGCGATATGTTCCGGGCTAAACGTAGCCTTTATGTCCTTGAACTTCGCCGAACTCCGGCGCAAAGCCAAGCTGGGCAATCCCCAAGCTAAGGCGGTGTTGCCACTTCGCAAAAACACCCACCTCACATTAGCGGCCATATTATTATCGAATGTTGCGGCCGCATCCATTTCGCCACTTATCCTAGATTCAAAGCTCAACGGTATTGTAGCGGTTATTATCAGCACCCTGCTGATGGTGGTTATTGGTGAGATTACGCCGCAGGCACTCTTTAGCCGCCATGCCTTGGCATACTGTGCCCGCCTGGTACCGGTCATGCGCGTCATGATCTTCATCAGCTATCCTATCTCTAAACCCCTACAACTGATGCTCGACAGGCTGTTCCCCCGCGAACGTGCCCAACTGCAAAGCCGCCACGAGCTAGGCGTGATGATCGCCGAACATGTCGGTGACAAAAACAGCGAGCTTGATGACGACGAAGTGGAAATCATCCGCGGCGCGCTGCTACTCAGCGAAAAACGCGTCCGTGACATCATGACGCCATTGCGTAACGTCTATTGGGTCACCCCCGATGAAGAGATCGACTCACGTAAGATCGACGAGATAAAGCTACACAGCTGGAGCCGCATCCCCGTATTTAATAAGTCGCACACTACCTGCTACGGCCTGCTGCTCATCAAAGACCTAGTAGATATAAACTTTGACGAAGAGAGCATCCCCATTGCTGATTTGCCACTCTATCCCACCGAAATTGTTGGCAGCATGACCGCGCTGGACACTCTATTCCGCCGGTTTATTATTGGCGGCGCGCACATGATACCCGTCGAAAAAGACGACCGCATCGTAGGCATTGTGACCATTGAGGACTTACTGGAAGAAATTGTAGGCCACGAAATCGAAGACGAAACAGACCGTGCCAAGCGCAACAAGCTAAAATTACCCACAATCAAACGCCACAAAAAGAAATAATATAGTTAACGCGTACTGCGGCGCTTCGCGGTACTAAATGCAATAGCATAGTCCAGTGCGTCCTGACGTAGCACGGCAAATTCACCATCATCTATATGGTTACCAAATAATTCCTGGCGCGTTTTAGTGAGCACGTCCTGCACCGATATCTGTTTGCCCTGCAATAGGTATGCTGCATCATATAAACGCTTGTTGTTCGCAACGGCCAGCCATGGTACCCGCGCCAGGCTATCATGGGTCTGTGCTGTCAGCGCGGGGTCAGCGCGTTCCGGAATATTAGTTTCGGGATATGCATAATGCACAATAGCCTGTAGCGCCACCAGCTTAGGCTCCCCCATACGATCACCCATGCGCACATTGCCCAGTTTGTCTCTGCCTACCGCAAGGACGTCAGCTACTGTCCGCAGGCCACTAAACGCCAACGTGGCACGCACCATACTGGCCATGCCCTTTTCGCGGCCGGACAGACCCATATCACCTATAATTCCCTCTATTGACCGCTGCCATAGGCGTGGTTGCGAAGCCTGCCCCTCAGCCGGCATAGCCACCTCGGCATTAGAATTCTGCACCGTATATGCCGCGGGTGCATTACTGTCGCCGATGCCCCATATAGCTAATAATGTATCTTTTGTGCCCTGTATCAGTACAAGCTCCTGCTGGAGGGCACCTAACGCAGTGGCAACTTTCTGCACGCGGCCCTGTAAGGCTTCGGCCGCCGGATTGTCGCTGCCTTCTATTAGTGTTGTAACATTTACAGCATTATCCGCTGCGCGTTCTTTTGCTGCAGCCAGCAGGCTCTCCAGTGAGCCACTAGCCATAGGGTCGAGTTGATGCTCAATAGACTTCGCAACTTCTCCGATATCGCTCATAGCCATGATTGTATAGATAGATTATTGCACGCGCAACCAGTGTATTGCATGCTAGCCAAATAAACCTTAGCCGGCTCGCCATTATTTTGTAGTCTACAGATAGGCATCTAATCCGCCAGGCTTCGGTATAAATGATGCGTCAAATGCAACCTGGTTACAGGCGGCTAATTCACCGGCGGCTAACATATCCTTATCCTGGAGCATAGCAAACTGGTTGTTCAGGCGGCAGTTTTCTATTACCTCCGGCCAGTCAGTATTAATACAAAAGCGCACGTCGTTTTCCAGTAATGTACGCAGGATGTGCTTCATCTCAGCCATATCTTTCACTGCCTTTGTAACGATGTTAGACATCGGGCATACCTCTAACACTGTCCGCCGTTTGGCCAGCTCTTTCATAAGCGACGGATCGTAGGCGGCGCGGATACCGTGGCCAATACGGTCAGGCTGGGCAAAGTGCAATGCGTCCCACATGTCATTGGCGTCCCGCGTCTCACCGGAATGAACCGTTATATGCAGGCCCGCCTTACGGGCACGCTGAAATAACGGGGCGTACTCTTTCATCTTAAAGCCCGCATCTGCCGGGCCGGCAACATCAATGCCCACAACACCACGGCTTTTATATTTGATAGCTTTGTCTAGGATAATTGCATTTTGCTCCATGGGGAATTCGCGCGCCATGCAAAATATCAGCCCGGCGCTAAGGCCGGTACATTCCAGTAGTGCCCGTTCCATGCCGCGCAGCATGGCCATAATCACATGGTCCAGGTCGTACTCGGCACCACGGTTATGTTTCATAGGATTGTTACGCAGCTCTATCAGTGTGATGCCGCGCCGGTACGCGCCGGTCATAGTATGGTAAGTGGCCTGCTCTACAGCGATTGAGCCAGAACTTAGCTTATCTAGCACCGGCCAGTATATTTTAGAAAAATATGTCTCCAGCTTCATCTTGCGGCGCGGCGACAGTGTTATGAAGTCTTTAAATTCCCCAAAATCATTTTTGGGCAGCTTAAAGCCCGACTCGTGGGCAATCTGCCACAGTACCGTCGGGCTGACTGACGTGCCAAGGTGTGCATGTAACTCAGCAAGCGGAAACTCTGGAAAGGAACGCATAATGCGTAGTATTAAACCACGAGAGGTTTTACCTATACAACCGCAGTATGGTTATTTTACGTCAGGATTATCCCGCAAGCCTTCTTTTACTACCGTTTCTGGATCAGAGATACCAAGAACCTTAAAGTAAATACGCCGTATGGCCGGCCGGCTGACTTCATTAGCGGCTACCTGCGACCAGGCATGCTGCAGGCGCTTGTCTAAACTGGCCTGTAATTCCGGTGATTGGCCGCTAAGCTGCTCATGTAAGCGGCACTCTGCCAGGAAACCTACCGTACCTTCGTCATTTGTCTCCACACCATAATAAGCTTCCACATTGTCACGCACAGCTGCCACTACCTGGTTGACTGCGGCGTCATTAGCCTTTTCGCTCCGCGGCATAACTGAAGTAGCATTATTGTTTATGACGTCTGCCGCCAATACCAGAGGGGCAATCGGCGTCCCTCCGGCTTTATCTGCGGCTAATGCGTCGATACTACTAATCAGGGCATCCTTGGCCCATGCGCCCGGTATAGTACCACTTGATGTCTTGGCCTTGCCGCGTACAGTGCCGTCCAATTTCTGTCGCGCCTCAGGGCTGTCGCTAAGTAGGCTCGACGCAACAATAGCTGCAACAACATCTACATCGTCGCCATTGCGCGTACCACGTATCAAATCTACTAGCCGGCCATGCGCAGTATCAAAGCCGCCCTCGGCAGCAGTAGTGCGCGTTACTTTTTCGTCAAGATTTGCTATATAGGCACCGGCGTCTGGCTGTTCGCCTTCATCCACCATGGGCACCGCTTCAGTACTGGGTTCCCGTACAAATGAGCCAAAACCAGGCACTTTTACAATTTCGATTGGCCCGCGCGGCCGTTGGGACGTCTCAGGTACAGGTGTGATTGCCGGTTGTGGCTTGGATGGTGACGGCAATTCACCGGCCGGCTTACCGCCGAGCGTTGACGGCACAAAAACTGCGCCGCCCGCTACTACAACGGGTTCCGGTGCGATGCGCACATCGAACACGTTTTGGCAGTAATTGCCCATAGCCTCCCCGAGCGCTGCCTGGTGTAACCGTACATCATCCAAAATACGGTCAATCTCTGCCAATTCCTGCAATACTACCGAGCCTGCCATTGCCCCCGCCAGCGCCGGCACAATGATTTCCTTCGCCTGTTCCGCTTCCGCCTGGGCGCTTGCAGTCAGCTGTTGTACAGTATTCAGCTCATCCCGTAAAAATTCAAAATTATATTTAAGATCCTCTAATGACATCTGAATTACCTATAGTATATTTCGATATTCATTTAGGTCTGAGCCGAGACGGGCAAGTTTGGCAGCGGCTTCACCCAAGCCAGCCTGTATAGCTTGCGCATGCTTTCGCATTTCCACACTATCTTGATGTGTTGAGCCATACAGAAGCTCATCTTGCAGGCTAGCAGCCGCTTCCATGCGCTGCCGGCCCGCTGTCGCCAGGCTAGCAGCCGTCCTCAGCATCTCTGCCCCTAACTCCAATTGATTTATTATTTCGCCTGATGTAGCCATATCGGCACAATTTTACCACGTAAACACGCTTTTACAAGCACGGACATGAAATAGTGCCGTACAATAATATACATGGACCGTCCACTTGCCGAACGTATGCGCCCCGAAACCCTCGACGATGTCGTAGGACAAAAGCATTTACTAGAGCACGGACAAATTATCCGGCAAATTATAGAACGCCGGCAGCCGACCAGCCTTATCCTGTGGGGGCCACCCGGCAGCGGCAAAACCACATTGGCCCGCATCATCGCTCGGGAAACTGACGCTGAGTTTATCGAGATTAGCGCCGTCACTGCTGGCAAGGCCGATATCACCCGGGCGGTGGTTGACGCCCAGGCAAACCAGCGGCTAGGCATGCGCACTATCCTGTTCGTCGATGAAATCCACCGCTTCAACAAGGCACAGCAAGACGCACTGCTGCCGCATGTAGAGGATGGCACCATCGTACTGATTGGCGCTACCACCGAAAACCCCAGCTTTGAGGTGATCACCCCACTGCTCAGCCGCTCCCGTGTACTAGTGCTGCAATCCCACACCAAAGACGACATTATCATGATCCTGAAGCGCACTGCCAAGCAGGAAAAAATCCCCGCCAAGCGCCTGCCAGCCAAAAGCATAGACCTGCTGGCTGAACTGTCCGGCGGCGATGCCCGTGTAGCGCTGGGCAACTTAGAGCTAGCCCTGCAGCTGACCGACAAAACCGTGACAGCCGATGTCGTAACTACCGCCGCCCAAAAGCGCGTACCCGGCTACGACAAAGCCGGCGAGCAGCATTACAATATTATCAGCGCCTTCATTAAAAGCATGCGCGGCGGCAGCCCTTCAGCGGCACTCTATTATATGGCACGCATGCTCCAGGCAGGCGAAGACCCAAAATTCATTGCCCGGCGTATGGTTATATTTGCATCTGAGGATATCGGCATTGCCGCCCCGGCGGCACTTAACCTGGCCGTCTCAACGTTTTTAGCTGTCGAACGTATCGGCATGCCCGAATGCGAATACAACTTATACCACTGCGCAACAGTGCTGGCCAAAGCACCGAAGTCACGTGAGGTGTCCAATGCCATGTACGCCGCCAAAGCCGCCGCCCGCGACAATCCCGGCCTGGGCGTACCGTTACACTTGCGCAATGCACCCACTAAGCTTATGAAAGATCTGGGGTACAACAAAGGCTACAAATGGGAAGCCGGGTTCAAGCCCGGCGACGGCTTTCTGCCCGAAGAGCTGGGCGATACAGACTTTTTTGCCTAACAGCCAATCACTACCGGGCGAAACAGCTCCGGTGGCGACGGCAAGTTATCTACTGATTAACGTGCACTTGTTCCCATGGCAGCCCTTCTTTGCCGAAATGCCCATAGGCGCTGGTTTGGCTATATATCGGCCGCGCCAGGCCGAGGGTCTCGATGATGCCCTTCACTGAAGTATCGATCAGTTTGTCCTTAAAGGCATATAATTCCTGCTCGCTTACAGTGGCAGTGCCAAATGTTTCAATAGTCTGCATCAATGGCAATGGTTGTCCAATTACGTAGGCCAGGCCCACTTCACAGCGCGCAGCTAAACCGGCGGCTACGATATTCTTGGCGATATAGCGGGCAGCATATGCCCCGGACCGGTCCACCTTGCTAGGGTCCTTACCACTAAATGCACCGCCACCCACACGGGCATACCCACCGTACGTATCGACGACAATCTTGCGGCCAGTAAGCCCGGCGTCGCTCTCCGGGCCAGGAATATGCCACAGGCCAGTGCCGTTGACAACAATATCTTCATCAGCTGGCAGCGCAAAGCCATACTGTTCCAGTACTGGCGTAAAGACATGCTTGATACTATCAGCGCGCACCTGCCCTGCACTGGTCTCTTCGCTATGCGCCACGGCAGCTACAAGCTTTTCGACAGCGACTGGCTTGTCGTCTTCATACCGTACGGTCACCTGTGCTTTGCCGTCAGGCCGCAGCCATTGCAGCACACCCGTTTCGCGCGCTTCATCAATGCGGCGTGCCAGGGCGTGTGCCAAAGCGATCGGCAACGGCATCAGCTCTGGTGTCTCTTTGCAGGCGTAGCCGAACATCATCCCCTGGTCACCCGCGCCATCCTGGTCAACGCCAAGGGCGATTTCCGGCGACTGCTGGTGTACATCGTTACTAAAGCTGGATTCGCCACTAAAGCCCCAGGCCGGTTCAGTGTAGCCCAGCCGTGCTACGGTGTCGCGGACAATCTTTTCGTAGTCGATCTTGGCAGTGGTCTTTATTTCGCCAAACAGGCAGATCTGGTTGGCGCCAGCGACAGTTTCGATACCAGTACGAGCATGCGGATCCTGGCGCAGCGCTTCATCTACAATTGCGTCGCTGATGGCGTCACAGATCTTATCAGGGTGGCCAGCACACACCGACTCGCTGGTAAATAACCGGGCATTCACCGGTTGCACTCCTGTCTGCTGGCTCGTGGCTACGTTTGTCGTGTCTCGTTGGGGCATAAAAATATCCTTTCTGGCGCTTTGGCCGGAAAGGATATCATCAGGAGAAAACATCTTCCCCGCCGCACGCGGGCTAGATGGAGCACCTTGCGCATGTTATGCACCGCGTAGGTTGCTGGCAGATCGGCGAGCTAGATCTCTCCCTGCACTCTGTATATCTTTAATTGTTAAGTATTGTTAGTATAAGCGAAAACACAGAGGCTTGTAAAGCCTATAGCCCGTCAGCGTACGTGCCCAGATTCCCGGCCAGTTCACTTTGACCTATTGCAACCTTACGGCTTACCTCCGCAGCGTAGGCAATGTTGCGCTCAGCACGGCCGAGGTTTACACCTACCGCCGCCAGGCCGTTTATAGCTGCCTCGGTCTCCTCTACCATCGCTTTATGTGCCGCCCCTTTTGCATGCGTCGTATCGATTACCAAGCCCTCAAAGCCGTAGCGAACCGTAGCGAGCTTACCATCCTCCGTGCCATCTAAGGCATCTATAATACCGTTCCCGCTTTCCCGGTATATCCTCGTTGCCTCGTTCAGCTCTCCGAGGACATCTTCGCCGATATCATGCTGAATGAACTGCAAATCTGCCAACAATCCGTTTAAAGCAATACGGACTGCACCGATGCGCCCGCGCAATGCACGTGCAGCTTCATCTTCGCGTTGTAAAGCCGGGGTAGCCTCGGCCATCGTGGCCAAACCGGTGGCAATGCCTGTTTTTATTTGTTCTACACTCATAGGTCTCCTCTAGTACTACCTACCATTACTGTAATTACTGCCTTTGCCGCAAAATTATACGCTGTTTTTCCACCACACAAAAGCAGCTCGTTTATATACATAAACAATATACTTTACAAATCATCATACTTATGCTAGAATATTCTCATACATAAGGTGTGGTTTTGAGATGACGCAAACGATTATTTTATGGCTGATTACCCTTGTCGGGTTAATCAACTTCGTACACTTAGGCCTGTATATTTCAGGTGCTAATATCTATGATATCAAACGTATGCTAAAGTCTGGCAAACGTAAAAAAGCTGCAGTTGGACGCCCGTTCCAGCCGCACATGACCGTACTCATCCCTGCCCACAACGAGCAGATGGGCGTTATCCGCACCATCGAAACGGTACGTAACAGTACGTACAAAAACCTGTCTATCGTAGTCATCGACGATGCCTCTACCGACAACACTGCCCAGTTAGTACGCGATTACATCGCTGAGCACAGCGCCAAGACCACCGCCCGCACCGTCCATTACAACGGCAAATATATCCGTGAGTTCCGCCGCAACAACAATGACATGCCGCCTATCGTATTGCTGGCCCGTGAAAAGAACGGCGGCAAGGCCGCCGGCCTTAACTACGCCCTCAAGCACGCGGTGCACGGCGGGTTAGTTATGACCCTGGATGCCGACTCATCCCTGGCACCAGACGCTATCACCAATGCCGTAGCTTACTTTAAGGATGGCCGTGTCGTGGGCGTAGGCGCCAACGTACAGATCATGGAACAGCATACCATCCTCGGCCTGCTGCAAAAGTTCGAACATATGATTGGCTACCGTTCCAAGAAATTCTATGCCGTCACCAACTCAGAATTTATCATTGGCGGCGTGGGGTCTACCTACCGCTACGACGTGTTAAAGAGTGTAGGCTTCTACGACACTGACACCGTAACCGAAGACATCGGCCTGAGCATGAAAATCGTGTACGGCGGCAACAAGCACCAACGTATCGTGTACGGCGCAGACGTGGTCGCCAGCACCGAAGGCGTGCAATCGTACAAAGCCCTCTTTAAGCAGCGTTACCGCTGGAAGCTGGGAAACCTGCAAAACCTCATTAAGTACCGTGGTATGTTCGCCAACCCCAGCAGCTTGTACAGCCGGTCATTGTCATTCTACCGCATCCCTATGGCATTTATCAGTGAGGCTATCCTGATGATGCAGCCATTTATCCTAGCCTACATTATCTACTTGTCTATCAGCCACCATACTATGGGCTTATTGCTAGGCGGCTACATCACCATCACATTATTCGTGCTATGGAACCTGTGGCCCGACGAAAACCACGGTGCTATGCATAAGCTGCGCCTGAGCCTGTACGCACCAGGCATGTACTTCTGCTTCTTCATCATGGACGCCGTACAGATCGCCGCTATCATCCGTGTATTGTTCAATGTGCGCCAGCTTACCAGCAAGCGTGACCACACTGCCACCTGGACATCACCAGAGCGTGCCCAAGTAGCCCTTCCTGCAGGAGGAGTGTAACGCTATGAAATCCACAGAACACCTACTAGCCGCCAGTTTGCTGGGCACCAGCCTCGTGCTTGGCGGATGCGGCGGTATGGACACCGAGCCAAAAGAAGCCACCATCGTACAGAATGACCCAGGCATGGAAGCCTCTATGGTAAAATTGCGCAATTACTGGATTGGACGTGGCGTAGCCCAAGCAGCTGACGTCAAGCTAGTAACCATCAGTGCAGGCACCATGGATTGCGTAAATTTACAGTATATAACCACCACACTGCGCGCATCTGAAACAAACGGCGCCTACTGCGCACCAGCCACCATCGTTGTCGGGAAGAAGGCAGTCGAAACAATCACGGCCAACGCCATTCATGGCGGCTACTCGGTTGAAGACGCTGAACTGACCCTGGCCGCGCACGAATTCGGCCACGATATCCAATATAACACCGTAAGCGGCTACGGCGAGCAACAGATAGTCGAACAAAACGCCGACTGCATGGCCGGCCAAGCCATACGCGACATCAATCCGGATGCCTACCCGGCAGTAGACAAGGTGTATTACACCTTCGGCTCCGACCCTGAACACGGGTCTCCGGAAGAACGCCTTGCTGCTTTTAAAAATGGCTTCGATGGCGGCAAGCAGGCGTTCTGCGGAGCAAACATCCTCCCGCCCGAGCCATCCGCGAGCAATTAACCCATTACGATATATCGACACGTACAAATGTTTCGGCATATTGTACGCCGCAGGCTTCACCTAGCTCTTCGGCATAATGGATAAACACCGCCCGCTTTTCTTCAAAATCAGACATCTGGCTGGTATGCGAGGCGATAGATTTTAGTTTTGCATCCATTACCGGTGTGATGTCTACAAAAAAGTTAGCCTGGTTAAAATTAATCAGTAGTACTGCGGGTGTCTTGTGTGGCTCAAGGCCGTGCTGTAATAGTTCCGGGAACGATAAGTGGTCGCGTGCCAGCGGATATACCGCATCCAACGTGGCCTGCCCAGACATACGGTGGTCGGCATGGTTAATAATATTGCGTTCGGCGCAGTAAAACATCGACGGATCCCACGCAATAACCACGTCCGGCTTGAGCCGGCGGATTACTTTTACGATGTCACAGCGCACTTCAGGGCAGTTTTCCAGACAGCCATCGGGGTACGCGCAGAAAAAGACGTCTTTTGCGCCAAGCTGTTTGGCGGCGTTGCGTTGCTCTTCCTGGCGTGCACGCGTCAGCTGTTCTGCCGTGACCGTACGGTCTGCGGTGCCATTGCAGCCGTTAGTGAGTATCAGATAGTATACGTCCGCGCCCTGGCTAGCGTAGTAAGCCATCGTGCCGCCAGCATTCACATCAAGGTCATCAGGATGCGCGGCGACGCCCAGTACTACTTTGGGCCGTAAAGGTTTGAAGTCCATTCCCCTATTGTATAGTAGTGTTGTATTTTTTAAGTAATTAGGGTATAGTTAGCGTAAGTTTTATGGCCTATTTTGACTTGCGCATTTCCCCCTTCGTACGGGCATTTATTGCATCAGACGCACTGCTGTATTCTTCGTTGAATATTGTAAATATCCTTTTTGTATTGTACGTAACTGCCACTGTTAAGGGCGGCACCGTACAGTCAGCTACTGCAGCCTTAGCCGTAGGGCTGGTTGCCCGCATAATCGTAGAGCTTTCCGCAGGTAAATGGAGCTCCCAGCTGTCCGAACGCGGCAAACTGCTATTAATCCTGTGGGGGATGGCCGGCATTAGTCTAAGCTACGCCGGGTTCGCCTTTAGCCATAATATATATGTTCTCGGGTTTTTCTGGGTCCTGAACGGCGCCGGCTGGGCCATTGGCCACCCCGCCAAGCTGGCCCTGGTAGCCAAACACATCAACCATGGCCAAGCCAGCCAGGAATGGGGCCTGACCGACGCCCTCAACATGACACTGATCGTCATTACGATGGGGCTCGGCGCATGGGTCGTAGGCCACTTCAGCTACATGGCACTGTTCCTGTTTGCCGCAGCCATCAACACTGGCGGCATCCTGCCATACCTATGGTATTACTGGAAAGTACGCGAAGGCACAGCAGCCTAACGGATGATATCCTGGCTACAAGGGCTGGAAAAAGCACGCACTGTCTGGTACAATACTCACGTTATTGGCTCGTTCATTGGGGATTGGCCAAGTGGTAAGGCACTGGGTTCTGGTTCCAGTATTCGGGGGTTCGAATCCCTCATCCCCAGCCAAGTATCATAATTAGGCTCTATGTGAGCCTTTTTGTTTATATCGACGATCTGCTTAAAGGGGTCATTGATAACATAAGACAACTTTTTGTCGTTTAGTTCAACGTTCGAAAGCACGTAGCTGAGAAGCTGCTGCCGTAAGGTCGGATTCGAACGTTGGAACAATTCGACAGCCCGCTGGGCGAGATCTAACAGGTATGAGGTCGTCACTAAGAACGATTTATTGTCGGCTGTGAGATGCTTGACTGCTTCGTTCAATTCCTGCTGCCGAGACTCCAGCTTGGTGGCTAATTCGTCATAGCGCTCGGCACTAATTCTGCCGTCAAGCCGGTCAAGATACAAAGTGTCGATCTTCTTTTTAAGAGCATCGTACTCGGCCCTGTTCGCATCAAGCGTGTCGGCGTAGTACGCCTGGCGGTTCTCGTGCTTGGCCTTTAGCTGATCAATCACCTTAGCAATTAGATCTTCTGACATTCGGATGAGCGACAGGTCAGCTTCAATGCCCGGTAGCAGCATGGCTTCGCTCGTGTTGGGGTTGCCACAACTTTGCGAACCAGAAGCCGCGCAGCGCAGATAAACCTGCTTGCGGCCCGTGTAGGACGAGATAGCACGGCCGCAACGGCCACACTTCGGAATCGCCTTAAGCGTAAACTGACCGCTGTTATATTTGGTCTTATCATGGGCACGTTGGAGCTTTACCTCCTGGCACTTATTAAATAGAGCAAGTGAAATCAGTGACGGGTATTTATGCGGATAAAGCCTACCGTTATGGCGCAGACGGCCGTAGTAAAACGGATTCTGACATATCTTTTCAATGGCAGCCTTGCCGAGTATATTGCCGCCAGGGCTGCGGAAACCAGCTTCCGCCAACTGTTTAGCAATAATTGCGTAAGGCAAGCCCGTAGACCGCAGCTCAAAAGCCTTAATAACAAATGGCGAGCGCAAATGGTCAACTTCGACAGTCGTATTCCGCTCGTCAGTACGGACATTCTTATATCCAGGCGGAGCGCGATGCAGCCACACGCCCTCCTCACACATTTGCTGGAATCTACGCTTCACATTATTGGATATAGCGCGGCTGTAATACTGCGCCAGCTCCAGGTTCATTCCGAGCTGGAACCATTGTGTTGCGGAGGCGTTCTTATCTATGAATAGACTGTCATTCGGGAAATGCAGCTCAATCTTGCCCGCCTCCACAAGCCGTTTAAGCGTCCGGACTTCCTCTTGGCTGGAATCACGCGAAAAGCGGTCGGTCTTATCAAACACAACGGCGACGGCGCATGTTTCAGCCTGCTGTTCGATGCCGCGCACAAGTTCGGCAAACTTGTAGCGCTCGTCTTTAAAGGCGCTCTCATCAAACGAGTGTAGCTCGTAGGGTAATTGCTTCTGCTGGGCGTAGCGTTCCAGACGCATCTCTTGAGCGCCCAAGGCGTCGCGCTGATCCTCATTGGAAACGCGGCTAATTAAAACGAGTCGGGTAATCTCCATAGTGATAGCTTCGTGCTAACTTAGCATCAGTTGCCTTTATTCTCAAATGTATCGCCGCCTTCTTTGTCAGCCTGATCCATTCGGATGAGCGTATCGAAAAAACCCACTAAATTACTGAGGGCTTCGTCACTTAATTCCGGTATTACTGGTTCACTAGGCATAAATATATTGCGCTTGCTGGATTGAACAAACGACGGGAAGCCGATAAGAGTAGTGGAGAACGTCTATGGCATCGGCTCCCGGTCGTGGGCTAAGTCCTTAATGTTAGGTGTTTCTTTAATACAGCGACCGTAATCAGCAGTAGCGCTATCGTCTGGCTATTCATCTCGCCCGCCACAAACCAGAGGACGAGAAGTAGTGGCCGCGCACCCTCTGGTTTTTACCGACCGCTTTATAGATACTGACTTACCCCAACGCCGCGCTATTGCGCCGAGCATTTCAGGACGTCGGTCGTACCGCGCATGGCACGACCTGCATCGAGCAATATAGTCCCCTAATTGGCGGCGATAACGGCCGTCTACGTTGCTCCATGTAAGACGCTGTGTTACGGCGCAATCCACACATTGAGTGGGTTTGCCCTTATGACGGCGAACCCAGCTATGTATAGTCGAATAACCGGCATTATCGCCTTTATAACGAAGGTCACTACTGATAAAAGGTACGAATGTCATAGATTGATTGAAGCCTAGAGCCGGGCTGACGCTGCCATGCATCTCGGAACGCCAACCCGACTCTAGGCTCATCCTTTATCTGGTGTTAGTCAGCAGTTACAACCTGTGTCAGCTCTTTAAAGGCGGCGTGTGCGTCATTGAGCTGCTTGTTTGTATCTACAACCTTTTGCTCAGCACCTAGCAGAGCGTAGTCATCGCCAGAACGCTTAACGAACTCCAATTCGTTCTGGGCCGCTTGCCAATTTTTAAGCGATTCGTCTACTTTGAGTTTTGCGTCACGCTTTGCAACTGCAGCAAGCATGCGGTCGGCACTAGCTCTGAGCGCTTTGTCTTGAGCTTCAAATACGGCAGGATTGGTCGTGTCGTCAATGATTAAATTGTGTTCTTTGGCCTCCTGGATTGCCGCTGCATTCTCACGGTACTGTTCCGGTGTCATGCGCTGTAGCTGGCTACGCTTAAAGGCAACGACCGTAGGTTCGGGCATATCGAAAATCTTTACCGGTGTGCCGTTAATATCAGTAGGCAATTCATCAGTACTGCGCGGCTGGCGTGTCGGTACGCTAACTGTGCCAGTCTGTGACGAAGCCACGGGCTGACCGTTGTTTGCTGGCATAAATAATGTCCTCCTAAACTTGTAATTTCAGTTTAAGAGGACATTATTGGTAAAATCAAAACATTTATTTTGTAATAAGTAACTGTAGGATTACTAAGTGCTATCAGAGTTGAAAAGTTAAAAGCAAGATTATTCCGATACGCACATTCTAAATGCCGAAAAGGCAAATTCTACATCAGTCACCCGATGACTTAATAGTCAATCGCTTACTATCGGCAATGACAAGCAGGTCACCATCTTCAAGTTGAGCTTTAAGCAAGCCTGAAAATTCTTCATCTTCATCTTTAAGAAATTCCGCTAATTCAACTAAGCTGATATAAAGCTTTGAATATCGCTTAGCCAACCTTAGGCGGCTCTTTGCCTTCTTGGAAGAACTCATTCTTAGCCCTTTCCGGCCATCGTGAGCGGCTGTTTACGGAACAGAGTAATTGATCCACCGTCTTCAAGCCCACGCGCCCAGAAACGAAGCTGTGCGCCCGACAAATCACTCATAACGTAGATGGCAGCCACACCCTGCGGTACCACCGCTAAGTCATCGGCACTAACCAGCCAAATGGTCTGATGAACAGTTTCCTCAGGTACGCCCACTAAAAACTTAATACCAGCCAACAGATCTTCGTAGCTCTTGAGTTCGGCTTTCGTGTTGTGATTCATAGTGCTTGCGCGTTCGTTTTCGATGGCTCGCAATATGCGCCTCCACCTTTTGCCATACACTGAAGCCATAGACCGTGGCCGGTCGGTGACAATGATGGCACTGCCGCCAAAACATACACGTTTCGCTAGTAATGCAGCAATCTTGCGACTCACCTCGAAGCCAACCGCTGACACAGTGATTTCTGAATACCATAGCCCGTATAACTCCTCACTCATTGGTGCAAATGTTAGCGTACATAGTGCTAACAGTGTAGGAGTTGGCTAAAACTACATCAAAAGCGTGGGGTAACGCGCAAAAAGCGCAAACTACGCGCTACTATCATTGGTGCGAATCTGTTGTAAAGCGCGGTTGCCTTCGTCCGCCAGTTCATCGTCGAACTCAAGGTCAGCAGGGATAACATCATCAGCGGCACGGCCATTATTCGGCCTAGCATCCGGAACGTATTTATTCATTAGTGCTAGGGCAGACTTGAGCGCGAGTGCCTGATCGTCGCCATTCATAACCTCAATGGCTTTGATAGCTGCATTCTTGCTGGCGCGTTTAACGAGCGACCGAGCGTCGCGCAAGGCACTATCTGCTAAAGCCTCATTCCATTCGTTAGTTGCCTGTAAAAGCTTACCCGCAGGAGAGAACCATTCGCGGATAGTAGATTCTGCACGCTTAAGCCCAAATTCAGCCTCCAGGCCCGCGCTGATCTGCAAGTAGGACTTTCCCTCGGCTCGTAACTGAACAGCGAACTGTTCGGCGGCATTTAATGCGGCAAAGCCGGGTAGAGGTTTGATATTGGTCATTGAAGAATTTGCCATATTTTTACTATACCCCGGCACCTTGATTTGCAGCTCGTTTCTGACGCATCTGTTCCCTAATCCTTGCGAGTTCCGCATCGGCGTCGATATACACAGGTGTGTTCGCTTTCCTTTTTTCGCCAAAGCTTTCAATTGAAAGCCATTTGTCACGTAAGTCTTCTAACGAAAAGATACCGGGAAAGTAAGGTTCGTTTCGCATCGCCGCCACATAATCTATGGCGCTAAACACTTTCTGCACGCTACCCGTGCGTTTTACTAACGTGTTGGCCGCCTGGCGTTGCATAGGGAGTCTGGGCATATTCCCGTGCGCTATCTTTGCGTCAAAGTGCTCAATCACTCGGTTAACATCAATGTCGCCGTATTGTGGTTTAACAGAAGGGGCAAAATCATCCTGTTCGCCCACGGCCGGGAGCGCTGGTCGCTCCCCCTTTATGTCAGTAAAGGTTCTAGCTGTTTTCTCTACTGTTTTCTTCTTGTCTTCTATGTTCATCCCTGAATGACGGTCAGCGTCATCCGTGGCTAACGTTACCGTCATTCCTGGCTGACGATTCCGTAATTCGTCGCTGACGGTCGAAGATGAGCGACCGTCATTCACGGCTGACGGTTTGTGCTCTTCCAGACGTATCAGTAAAGCACCTAACTGCACTGGTTCAATCTTTTCTCGTCTGCTACCTTTGCCGCCCCTAAGTATGACTTTGACCCAGCCAGCAGCATTGAGCTGACTAATAATATTCTTGGCGCTTCCTTCGGTTAAACCTGTCTCATTGCCTATGGTATCGCTACCGGCTATGCACCCTTTTTTACCGCCGTGATGGGCTACGACAGCACCATACACGAGTACATGCGTATACGTGGCATAGCGTTGTTTACCGTCCTTAAACACGCCAGACAACGGCTTTCCATAGAGGTCGCCGTAAAATGGCACATTATTGAGTTTAGACATGCAAAACCCCTCCGGTTAAAGAGGGGCTTTGTAAGCGAAGCTTGAACATTCACATTATAGCATCTTCACCACAACGCCGAGCAGCAGTACATTGTCCCTCTCAGTTATAGAAAGGCAGTGAGCGATGGTGTTCAAGCTTCACTCATACCTTAATATCAGTGTACCATTTATGCTTGAATTATCAATATTTATATGTTCTTGATAACTATAAAGTAACTCAAAATATGAGATAATAAAGCTACAGTTCTGGGAGGAGATACAGACATGAAAGAATTCGCATTTATTACATCGCAGGACTTTGAAGATTTTACTAGCCAGCTATTTGGCTTGGAGCTGCCCGGTTTTAACGCCGTGCGTGGCGCTGGCGGCGACGGTGGCCTTGACGGCCTTGAAGGTACGACCGCCTACCAAATGTACTTTGCCGATCAAAAAAACCGGACAGTGGCCAATTACGTAAAGAAGATCGATGATACGCTGACCAAGCTGCAGGTCACTACTACCAGGGACGGCCTGGAGGTTACCCGCATGATACTGGTGACGCCGGAAGATTTGCCTGCCAAGGCAGTAATACACCTGCAGAAAAAGACCAAGGAAACAGGCATCGAGTGTCTGTCATGGGGTGCGAGCCAACTCGCGGCCATGCTCGCCAAGCACCCGCAAATCCGCGACAACTTCCCGGAAGTCCTACTACCGGACGTTAAGACCGGTGTCACCGACATTAAGAACAGTCTGACGCGCATGAGCGTACCGCGCAACGCGCATAATATCGAAATTATTACTGATGAGGAGTATCTTGCGCGGCGTAATGCCCTGCAGACACGGCTGCGGCAGAAATATGCATCAGCGCAGCGTTTCCCAGGGTCAGCGGCCCAAACGGCAGCTGAGGCATACCGAATACAGATGCAGCCCGAGTTCGACGAATTGTCAGCCAAAAAAGCCGCCAGTGACCGTTCGTATGAGTTAGAGCGAGCCGACCTCACTGATCATTTTGAACAGCTTACCAAAGAAAAAACATCTGAATTAGCCCAACGCGGCGTCCTAACATCGGGATTCGGGCAGCAGGATCTGCACGACATTAACGTCCGACGTCTCCGCGAAATCGAAAAATTGAAGCTGAAATATGGAAAAAATAAACCGGGCGAACTGGATCAAGACATCAGCAATGTTAAGTTATAGGTTATTTCTTGGCAAACAATAGTTTATCTTTGATGAAATCGCGCTCTTCTTTAAGCCGTTCCAATTCACGGAGCATCGGGGCGCGGGCGTGTTCTATTTGTCCGACGCGCTGCCGCTCGCTCACGTTAAAGCCGCTAGTTCGACGGTTGATGTCAGGCTCGACGGCGTCAATCTCGTCCTGCTTGTCGCGAATCGCCTGCTCGCTGGCCATTAACTTCTTGTAGAGCTTGTACTGCCAAACGGCAAAACCAGCACCAGCCAACAGACCACAAAGCGTGATGATACTAATAATTAATGTCAGGACTGCCTGGACGGACTGTATGCCAAGGTGCGTGATGTGCAGACTGCAAATACTCATACTGGCAGTATACGCGTTATGTTGCGTAAGTAACTATTTAGTTACTCGATAAACAGGGGTATACTGTGGTTGAGAGCGACAAAAATTATCATACCAACCGTGTGAGGATGGAAAGGATTTTACAGCAGCATGAGCGACAACACGCAGGGTTCTACCTGGAACAGGTGGGACTTGCACCTCCACACTCCCGGCACCGCCAAGGAAGATCATTACGAGGGCAGTACGCTCGACGAAAAATGGGAAAATTTCATTGAAACGATCAACGGCTACCAGGGCGAAGTTCCGGCCGTAGCCATTACTGACTACTTCTCCATAGACAACTACCAACGCTTTCTGGCAGAAAAGCCGAAGATCACTAAGCGCATAGGCCTGGTGCTACCTAATGTTGAGCTGCGGATGCTGCCTGTGACTGGTAGCAGTACACCCATCAACATTCACTGCATCTTCAACCCGGCGATTGCCGATGACCTGGAGCGCCGATTCTTCTCCCGGCTGCATTTTGCATCCGATACTGCCATAACAGCGAGCCGGGCCAACTTGATGCAGCTGGGCCGTGACAACGCCGCCGGTGCCACCTTAGACGACGACGCAGCCTACAAACGCGGCATCGAGCAGTTCCAGACCGACATTAATTCCCTTAAAGAGATATTCCAAACAGATATAGACCTCGCTAAAGATACCATTATCGTCGTGGCGAACGGTAGCGGCGATGGCGTGAGCGGCATAGTTCAACATAGTACCCTCCTGACTGCCACCGGCTCGCAGCTGGACACCACTCGCCGTAATATCTACTGCATGGCCAACGCCATCTTTTCAGCCAATGCCGGTGATATTGAGTACTTCCTGGGCAAGAAGGTTGGTGCCGACGGTCACGTTATTGCCGAAGATAAGGTCATTGAAAAAGCCGGATCTCTGAAACCGTGCTTCCACGGCTGCGACGCGCATACTAACGCCAAAGTATTCAACCCGGACGAACAGCGCTACTGCTGGATTAAAGCCGAGCTTACCTTCGAAGGTTTGAAGCAGACCCTGTATGAACCGGAGCTGCGGGTAGCAATACAAAAGGACAGCCCACATGACGATAACCAGAAGCTTGCCCTCACATCGTTCGGCATTGCCGACAGCAAGGGCTTCAAGCTGACAGACCAGGATATCTCCCTGAACCGTGACCTTGTTGCTATCATTGGCGGCCGGGGCAGCGGCAAAAGCCTGCTATTGGAGACTATTGCCTCCATGAACGAAGAACACGATGCCAAAGACAGAAACGGCAAGCCCAAAGTCATTGAAAGCTACCGGCAGCGCGGTGCCGACGCCAAGCTGTCAGCCATGCTCAAGAACAAGGACAACGTCGAGGAGCCGTTTGCGAAGCAGCTCATGGAGCGCGACCAATTAGACCTGCCAATCCTGTACATTGGCCAAGAAAAACTGTCGTCCATTGCCACCGACGATGAGAGGCTGACTCCCACGGTCAGTTCTTTTCTGGGTATCGAAAGTGACGCTATTGAGAGTGAGGAAATTGAAGGTATTGTGGAATTTGACCTTGCTGAAATTGATGCCTTCACCCGCATTATTGCGGGTCTAAATGAAAGATATGTCAAAAGTTTCGACGTTGGCGACAAACCGTTCCTAGACAAGCTGAAAGACTTCCGTGAAAAGAAGGAAAAACAGATAAAACGTCTGACTTCTGCAGAAACGGAAGTGCTCGTAGAAAAGCTGCGTAGTGTGATCGATCAAGGACAAAAAGCAAAGAATGTGTCGGAACGACTACCCGCGCTGGAAAGTGCACTCAAGACCCTTCCGGTCAACAAAAACATCGATGCGACCAATGAGCTGCTACGCCAGGTTACTGGTCTGGCCAGCGCCAACATCCCCAGAATTGACGTTGCGGCCCAGCTACAAGCAGTCAATGCCGCCGGTACGGCCTTGACTAAAAAGAGGGGTGAGCTAACCCAGGAATACCTTAAAATTACACAGCAGCTAAAGGCGCTAGGCGTCAAAGAAGATGTCCGCCTACTCACCGAGAGCATCAGAAAACTGCAGGATGAGCTGAACGAGATCGATGCCGATGCCAAAGCCTATGCCGATGCACAGACCGAACTGCAGTCCTATCGTGAAGAACTAAAGAATGTTGGCCAGGACATAAAAAAACTCGTTGACAGCCGCGTCACTAAGATTAACGACGCCTTCAGAGGCTTCGTAGAGTCCAATGCCTTATCCGACGCCAAGGAACAGGAACTGTTCGCGTCCATCATCAAGGGCGTAGGCGTGGAGGGTGAGATCACCTTCGATGAGCATAAATTCGTTAACCTGCTCATTACTGAATGTTTTGACGGCCGGGCCGTCAAGGACGTTGCCGACATACGTAAAGCAATCCTGGGTAGCGAAAGTACGCAGCCTATTACCTTTAATGATTTCGTGACATTCTGGCAGTCTGGCAAAGTATGGCCGCTCCTGGAGCAGTACAAGTTCAACAAGGATGGCCGGGAGAAGTTTATCGACATCATCTTCAACCGCTGGCAGCAATATGTAGCCGTCCGGACAAAAATCAGCCTGGACGGCGTACCCGTCGAGAACCTGTCGGTCGGCCAGCGCGGAACCCTGCTGCTGAAGATATACCTCGCCAGCGCCACAGACAAGCAAATCTTTATCATCGACCAGCCCGAAGATAACCTGGATAACAAATTTATTAGCGAAGAAATGGTACCAATGCTGCGAAAGATAAAGCAGTCGCGCCAGGTCATCCTGTCCACCCACAATGCCAACATCGTTGTCGGCTGTGACGCCGATCAAGTTATCGTGGCCCGGCTGGACGAAAAGCAAAGTACTGACCGCTTATATGTGACTGGTGGCATTGAAAACGAGAAGATTAACCACTACATACAAACAATCCTGGAGGGTGGCAGCAAGGCGCTGGCGCACCGTTACCGCCGCTATATGTAACACAGACAATGCCGCATATAGCTACCAAGTAGTAAGTGTATAGTAAGCGAATAGCGCGTATAATTGTGGCGAGGAGAAACCGGCATGAGTCTGAATATTACGGGGTTGGTTGCCACCATCAAGGACACGAATACCTACGTTCCGTTAGTTGAGGCAATCAACAACAGCATTTATAGCATTGAAATGGCAAAGCGGCCAGACGGTGAAATTACCGTTGAACTAATTCGCGATAAAACGGTATTGCCATTGGCAACCGAGGGCGATGATGAAGATGCAGGCATGCCTGATATTACGACAGTTCGCATAACGGACAATGGCATTGGATTTACCGATGATAACCTTAGCGCATTCGACGAGGCTTACACACGCCATAAGGTGCATGTTGGTGGTAAAGGATTTGGTCGGTTCGTTTACTTAAAACATTTTACCGATATCCGCATCGACAGCACGTATAATACTAACGAAGGACTGCGCCGACGCAAGTTTGAATTAGGTAAAGGCAACGACATTGTCTACGACCTTCACGATGTCGGTCTTGATGATAATACAGACACTAGAACTGTAATTGAATTGGCTGATATTCGTGATGGGCACTTAGATAAAAAACTGGACACCATAGCACGCAAGCTACTTGAAAAAATTCTCGTCCAGTTCGTTCGCCCTAACTTCACTTGTCCGAAAATCAGGGTATACGACGAGTATAGTGGCAATGAAGTCATACTTAATGACTTACTATCCGACAGTAAGTATGCAGCTATCGAAGCAGCGGCTAACGGGAGCTTCACCATTAAAGTACGAAAACTGAGCTTCGACTTTAATGTTCATATTTTCAAAATCTGGTTTCCCGGTAAACAAAGTAGTCGTATCAGTTTAGCCTCCCACTACCTTGAAGTAACCGAAACGCCTCTTGATGAGTACGCTAACGAATTTGAGCATGGGTTGGTCGGTGAGTTCGAGAACGGTAACGGTGAAAGAAGTAGTCGATACATACTGAAGGTCTACGTTACAGGCGCTTACTTAGATGACAATGTAGATCGCGAACGCGTCGACTTTAAATTTAAAAAGCGTGCAGATGCATTTCACCCCGTTGGCCGTGCAGACATTGAAGCCGAAGCAGCGGAAATTGTTAAGGAAAAATTTAAAGACGAGTTTACTGTAGAGCGCCATAAAAAGCTCAAAAAGGTAGAGAATGTCACCGAAGAAAGGCCATGGCTAAAAAGGTACGGCAGCGATTTAGATCTTGGAACACTACGAATAAATTCCACTGAATCCGACTACGAACTCGCACTTGAAGTAGTACGCATTCGTAAGGATCGAGAGCTAACTCTAACAGCCGAAAAACTGGTTAAAAGTGACGCTCGCAAACTGACCGACGATAAAACTGAAGAATTAATACGTGATATTACTCAATCTAATAAAGATGACCTAGCGCGGTATGTAGCCCGTCGCAAAGCCGTACTAGACATCTTCACAAAAAGCTTGCAATACCGTAATGACGGTAAACATGCCGCCGAAAAGGTCGTGCATGACATCATTTATCCCATGAAGACCGACTCGGAACACGCGGCTCCGGACTATTCAAATTTATGGCTACTGGATGAGCGGTTAAACTTTACTGAATTTATTTCATCAGATAAAAATTTCGGCGATGGCAATGAAGAACGCGCCGACCTATTTATATTCCATCATCAGGTGGCCTTCCGAGCTGGCGATGATAAACAAAATCCTATCACCATAGTCGAATTTAAACGACCCGGACGAGAGGACTTTGCCAGCCAGACTCACAAAGAAAACCCTGTTGCTCAAATCGTACGATATACTAATGAAATTCGTGAAGGTAAATACAAAATGCCTACAGGTCGGCCCATACACACCGATAAAGAAACTCAGTTTTACGGATTTGTCATAGTTGATTTTACGGAGAAAGTAAAGAAATGGCTTTCCGATGAGGAAGACTTTATACAGATGCCTGACGGCCTGGGTTATTACAAGTGGAGATCACAGATTAATCTTTACATTGAAGTACTGAGCTGGGATAAAGTACTTAAAGATGCTCAACTGCGTAATCGTATCTTCGCTGAAAAGTTAGGTATATTTTAAGTATAAATTAGGCAAATTGTCCCGCGCCTCAAAATAACCTGCGCATACTCACCGAATCACAGTAACTGATGATTTTAGTGTATCGTTAGTTATTTAATAAGCTTCTGCAAATCATTTACAGTGACAGACGAAGGTTCGACCTCTGTCCACTTTGGCTTAAAACGTTGGTCGGTGCCCTGGGGAACGATACCGATAAAACCTCGGTTGGGCACCCATACGTTGTCATTCGTGCCCTCAAGAAAAACCAATACCGTATGGTTGTTGTCGATGAAATCCTCTGACATGCCAACCCGTGGGCATAATGATAAAGTATCGCCTACATGTAATGTTTTATCACCCTTCAAGACGTTAGTGATGCGAACACGGGGAGGCTCATCCTGTTTTTGGGCGCGACCGTATGCTGCAGGGTTGAGTGCCGTGCCTATGATTACACCATACGACTCTCTGGACACATCGGTAATGCTATCAGGCCATGCAGGGTCATAGGTAGCGCTGGAATATGCCATACATGTAGACGATGTGTAAACGGATGTATCATTTTGGCTACGAGATTGAAGCCATACTATAAAGCCTGCCGCGGCTACTAAAACGATAACAATAAATAAAGCTCCGACTCGCGTTTTTTTAGATTGCAGTATTTGTTGAATGTTCATGGTTTATTCTATGATACGTGGCGGCCGTAAAGTTGTTCTAACCCTATCTTATCGTATTTTTGTGGCGTAAGCACTGTTCGATCAGGCACGGAGGTTCCGCTTAGGCCAGATACCATTACACTATCATCGTTTACATCGCAGTCATCAGGGTGTGCCAGCCCTAATGCGTGTCCGATTTCATGCACAAGCGCGTACGTGCGATGGTCATTATCAAGGCCTTTTTTATAGGTGTCCATGTAATATTGATTAATCTCAATTGTAATAGACGAGGCGACATTAGGATGTTCTGGGGGCTGATTGAGGCGTGGGTAGGGCTGCCAGTCACGATTCTCTGGAACTAATGCTTTGGCATACCATCCATGGGCCTTATCTGTTGCATATATATCTTTAAATTTTATATATGTGTCGCCACTGCCCGGATTAATTGTTACGCCCGTGCCTAAATTCGACCAGTCCTTCGCGGCTTGCCATGCATTGCCTTTGTAGCGGTGGTCGCCTTCGTATGAATATGTAAGATTCAGGCTGGGCGCCTTCATATTCAAATAGCATCCTTTAATATCCGTAGGAGATTTCTCTGAATTGTTGCCCGTAGCCGGTGGAGCTTCATTACAATTCTTCTCCCCCGGCGCAAGTTCCCCTGCTTTATTCGGCGTATTAAAGAAGCGGTCATTTTCCCAGAACTCCCCATGTTCTGGACGGGTTAGGTTTAGTATCTTGTGCCAGGTTGTATTATTTTTTGGCCCGTAAGCTTCCCCGTCGGGTATACCGCAAATCAGGCGCACAACATCACCGGGGTATATACCCTTACCATCAATACCGGGTGTATCGGCCATGTGTGGGCTATTGCGAGAGTAGACACCACCAGCTGCGGTATCGGCAATGGTATATTCTTGGTTGCTGTCGGCCGCTGCAGGCGACGTCTCTAAGGCCACGCCTACAAATGCAACGGTTAAGGCGGCTACGGATGCACCGACCTTGCGGCCGAAACGGCTACGATTGAAGCGTTCACGGAGGCTTACGCTTTCTGCAGATCGGTGACGGGCTTCATAGGAACCTACTGATTCCATATGAGGTTCCGCTGTAAACTGCTGGCTGGATTGCGGAAGCATATTTTCTGAAGGCACAACTGCTACACCACGATATATTTGTGCATTTGATTCAAATGTAGGTCGTGGAAGTAGTTTAGGCATGCGGAGAATATACCATACACTACCAGAACAATCTTTAAATAAACATTAAATATTCTGATTCTGTTCAGTCACACTAACCTGCCCAACTCCTTTATTCCTCTCTTAGGATGCTATGATAGTACCAATGAATCAGCTCAGCCCCCGCGCAAAGAAATGGTTGTCAGACGTACTTGGCGTCGACTTTAAAGCCAGCAAACACATCCATTCTCATCAGGATGAGGTCTTTAAAATAGAGACTCCGAGTCTTAATTACTATCTAAAGATATCAGCAACGCTCAAAGCCGAGCGAGATAATCTGAAAAAACTAGAGCTATTACTAAATGTCCCAAGGGTAATTGATTTTTATGAATCAGATAACGCCGACTACTTGCTTATTAGCGAATTACCAGGCAAGAACCTCGTCGAGCTAATAGGTGAATGGTCAGCGCCTAAAATTACAGAAGTATTCGCCAAAGCCATTAGACAACTTCACATCATCAACGCCGTCAAAGTGTTTCCGCAGGCTAACCCCAAAGATGTGCTACTACATGGCGACATGGCACTCCCGAACATAATAATTTCAGAACAAGAAGAAATCGGCTACATAGACTTCGGGCAGCTGACGTTCGGCTTGCCGGAACTTGATCTAGCCGATGGAATATGGAGCTTGCAGAGAAACCTGGGGCCGAATTACGGAGAGCTATTTCTAAAGGAGTATGGGCCGGTGCAAATAACATCTGTAGTTGAGAAGGCTCTAGCGTTTAGATACCAGCCAGACAAAACGCATAACGCCGACTAGTAGCTTGATCAGACGACGAACAAGTTACTATCCAAGTTGAACGATTCCACTAATGCCTTCAACCGCTGATCCTGTTCACGTTCAACGGCCGCATGTCGAAATACGTCTGCGATCCCCAGCCATATTTAGATAACAGATACGAAGACGTTCGAAAACGAGCGTCTTTTTGTTTTGTTCAAAACTTCTAATCTGTTGAATGGGTTCGAATCCTTGATAGCGCATCTGATACAATATCCTCCATGAATCAAAATTGTGATGTATGCAAATTCCTCGAAAACCCAAAACACCAAATTCTTTTAACGGACAAGTGGAGCGTTGGCCTTGGAGACAACCATGCCTATTTAGGACGGGCTTATGTTACACTTCGTGCCCATAAACCAAGCTTGAGTGAACTTGACGCCGATGATTGGCGCGAGTTCGAAGACTTGGTACGCAAACTTGAGAATGCCTATGGTAAAGCTTTCGGAGCTGTTCCGCTCAACTGGGGCTGTTTCATGAACAATGCGTTTCAGGAAGAACCCGTCCACCCGCATGTGCACTGGCACGTATTCCCTCGCTATAAACAAGCACCAGAGTTTGCAGACTTAACGTTTGACGACCCGTTATACGGTCATCACTATGACCCGAAGGCAGAACGCAATGTTAGCGACGAAGTGGTCGAGCAAATCGCCAACAAATTAAAACAGTATCTTTAAGGATCATATAGTTGCTCTAATTCGCGCAGTTTTTGGTGCATTGCCAAAAAGCTCGGATAGATGGTGTTCCAATTTTGGGCTACATGGCCAGCCATGAGATTATTCAATAAAGAGAGATGCCTGATTTTGGGCATCTCTTTTGTTTGGCAAAAATCGTTACGTTTTGGAACAGTTCAAAAGCCTCATACGACAAAAAGCAAATTATTTTCAAAAAATATGCTAAAATTGTCGCATGGATATAAGCATAAATAAAAATAGTTCCTATGTTCTGCTGCAACTTTTACAAGGCAGAAATACCGCCACAAAAATTAGCGAACATCTGCCTGGCGCCGATATTCGCACAATTCAACGTGGACTGAACCGACTTACGGAGCTGGGCATAGTCGTAAAGCATGGAACGAACCACCCCACCTACACCGTAAATTATAAGTCATTACTACGTATAGATATTGCCGATAAACTGCTCGAAAATGAAGAAAGGCCAGAGACCACTCTAAACCTAGATTTTATAGGTTGGCTGAATTCCCTAGACGGCAGTGATTTAGATAGTACGTTTGCGAAGGATGCTCCCGCCCTTCGGTTAAGTCACAACCAAGAGCATATGACAGCCAAAGAACTGGAACATCTTACCGTGGAATTATCCTGGAAATCCTCGGCGTTGGAAGGTAATACGTATACCCTGCTAGACACGCAGCTGCTTCTAGTGGAAGGTGTGAAAGCGAAAAACAGGACAGAATTTGAGACTCAAATGATCCTTAACCACAAAAATGCGATTGCCTTTATTGTTGAAAACGAAGACCTTTTTAAAGATACGTTGGCCTTTAGTACAATAGAGGAATTACATAAAATCATCGGGTATAACTTAGGCATCGAAAAAGGAGTACGCAAGAAACTAGTAAAGATCACTGCCAGCAATTACACCCCGCTAGCAAACCCACACCAAATAAGAGAGCACGCCGATACAGTACTGGGCATCATTAGTCGCGCCAAAAATCCATTTGCGCGCGCACTTTTAGCTTTGGCGCTCATACCATATTTACAAATTTTTGAGGACGGCAATAAGCGGACCGGCCGAATGCTAGCAAACGCACTACTTATTCACTCGATTAGCAATGGTTTTAGCTTACGCAAAGTAAGTCCCAAGCAATTAGCGCTTGCCTATCTATCTTTTTACGAATTTAATAGCGTTGCAAGTTTGTCCAAAATTCTAAAAGCTGAACTCACCTAGACGGCCCCGTCTAGCACTTGGCGAATTGCCCGAATATCAGCTTCCTTATTCTTAACGGGTTCAAGGTCTTCAAAAGTTTGGAATAGGCTCACTATCCCCAGCCATTTTTGATAACAGAGGTAGAATGCCGCGATTTTTCGCGGCATTTGTCTTTATCTGGCACCCCGCCATTTCTGTTTGGCAGGATAACTTGATGGATGTCATGATACTCAATATGCCAGAACTGTTGCTTTTTTCGCCCAGCTCTCCCCGCAGGCAATCCCTCGGATGCATATAGAGGAGGTTTTGTTGATGGAGACAGAGACATTCATGTCATTATTGACAGTGTGGATTGAACTCAGGTAGAAGGTGGCATACTATATAATGCTCCCACGAGTGACCTGGATGGCTTTTAGCCAACTAATCAGGGATTTGACTATAATTATTTTCTACTTCCAATATGCTTGGTGTAGTCCTACGACTCTTTCGTACGCTTTGCGAGTAAAGTTGGCCGATAAAGCTATAATACCTGTGCCAGCAACCGGGCAACCACGGCTGAACGGTGTAGACGGTTCAAGGCTGGGCAGGTTGCCGGCCGTCTTGAATGATTTCTCAGGTAAACCGCAATTGTTTTGTTCACGAAGCGTGTCATGGAGGCGGGATATAACCATCGGCTTACTATGAAAGGTGTCATTAGATCTGTCATAATCAAGCACGGCAAACGGCCCATACGTGCCTGCTGGCCGTTTAACCCCCAAGCGAGCTGCGCGCTTGACCCAGCCATCTTCTCTTCCTGTATTAGTAGGCGCACTCTCCACGGGCATTGATACTCCATCCCCTAGCGCATCAAAGCCACCCGCAGTCATTGCTTCTAGCTGGTCAATGAGTGTTACGTTGCCTAGTGATCGCGCCGAGAATACTAGCTTGTGCAACTCAAAAAGTCCTTCAGGTTGTATGTCGTCGATTTGAAATGATGGCGGCACTAATGAAGGGTTCCACCAGTCGTCCATGGCTACTACTACTTCATGATACGCTGCCTGCTTGTCAGTACTGTTCGGTCGGGCGAATGTATGCCAGTTTCTACGCAGAGTTCTATACGCGCGGAATGTATTTTGCAAAAATACATCATTGACGACGCCAGCACTAAAACCGACGGCAAAACGCAAACTATCCCGGGCCCCCATAAGCACAGCCTCTTCAGAGGTTAGTCTGTTGCGTGCAATACGATCAGCGGCACCCGTAAAACGCAGAATTGCGTCTTTGTGCGGTAAAAGTATAGTCTTGCCTATTTCTTTTTCTTTGTCGACATGTGTTAATGCACCGGTAAATTCAGATGTTAGGTGCCGCACAACCTCATCAGGTCCCAGCACGACGCCGCTTGTCTGTACGCCTGGAAAATCCGCAACGATGCTGTTTTCGTATGACCGCCAGAATTCAGGTGTGTCTGCCTCCTGAAGCAGCGTAGTCGTCCACTCGCCAAATATTTGCCGGCCGTGTCCACTCATCCATTGCACACGGTTCATAGCTGTAATACTAGAAGATACTGCCTCTGACATATAAAATGTGACTATACCATAATAAGTATGTTTTTGCCACTCCAACTACCATAAACCTCAGCCAGATTCGATAACAGAGGTAAACGAAAAATTATCTTGCCCGATGCTGGCAGATGTCCATTCTCTGAGCGAGTCGAAAAAGACCGGATGAGGCTTTCACTTATGAAGATACTTCCTGGTACATAGATTAATGTGGTAACTCTAAAAGGGCCCGATGGGCACGATACCGAATAACTCATTTGACCTCCTCAGAAATTGCAGATTCCACAATCAAGACATGGCCTCGATGATAAACAAAACCGAGCTGCTCTAGCTTTCGTCCAACAGTAATAAAATCTTCAATCAAGGGGCGCCAGTTAAGAGACGCATCCCCAGCCAAATTTCAATTGTTGCTTTTTTAAGCTTAAGACGAGCTGTGCGATACACTGCGGAAACTCCGTGCCTAGAAAGAAAGACAAAGGCTCGCTTAATGCCCCGCGAGCAAAATTATATAAAAAATGACAAGCGCACTGCTCGTCATTTTTTACGGACATCCGCGCACAACTAGCCAGCAGTTACCGAAGTGACAAGCGGCTCATAGCCGTAATATCCAGCACCAGAACCAGGAAGACAATGTTTTTTGACCTCACTCTCGGTTATCTGTACATGTACTGTTTGGTTAACGGCTAAACTACCGCTCGCTATCAGATTTTCCAAATGCGCTGGCGTTTCTTCGGTTAAACAGCTCATATTTTTATAGCTATCCATCGCAGTAACTGAAGTTATTGACGTGTCCACATTACCTTGAGCGTTACTAATCTGCATATTGACGAGCGTTATATGGTCGTCGTCGACACTTGTCACTATGCCAGTAGCCTCGTACGAGCCAGCGGTCGTACCCGCATCAGGCCCCGTGCAACCGGCGAGCATTGCGGCGGCCGTAAGGCCGGTTGCCATTGCTATTTTCTTCATAAAACTAATTATACTACATATTTATATAATATACAAGTATAACCGCCTACGCAGCGAGCAAGTCGCCGGTCAAGCTAAAGGTATTGGCTAACGCGCTTAACCGCTGATCCTGCTCACGCTCAACAGCCGCTTGTCGAAATACGTCTGCGATCCCCAGCCAAGGTATTATCAACAAATTAGAGGATGTCACAATATGGCATTTTCTTTGTATGGAAGGCACGCACTAAAATCTTGTGAGAGCATAACCGAGCTACTCCACAAGTAAACTATGTCAGCCCTCATCTACGAACAACTGTAACTCAGCAGTCAGTGCCTGTACTGCCTCGGGCCCATGTAAAAAAGTTCATTGCGGCTATATCGGGTAGCTTTGATTACCCGTGTTACAATAAAAAAATGCGCCTCGTATCGAGAATAACTGTCCACCAAAACGTAGACCAGGTATGGGAATTTCTTGCAAACCCTCTCAACTCGCATAAGTGGGACAAGAGTATCGCTCGCGTCAAACTACAAGATCCTGGATTCGTAAAACTAGGGTCTGTCATTCACACTGAGTCGCCATCAGGCAAGAAACAATCCTTTGTTATTACGCAGTTTGAGCCGCCTACGTTGTTTGCATTTAAACTACTAGAATCCTCACTTTTTAAAGAGGCGGAACTACGTTTTTCGATCAGCAAAGCCGGTGAAGGTAGCCATATAGTTCATGAGATTAACCTTACGCTTAAGCCTTATTTATTTTTTGCCTTCCCCTTACTACTCCTAGTGAGCAAAAAGGCGCTAGGTGCTGACCTCGGCTACCTCAAAAAAGCATTAGATACGTTTGCCCTCTAAGATTATTCTACATGAGAGCCGTGCTTGCAGGCATGTTTGCTTAGGTTTGCCGCTACATACCAAACCTAAGCAGCAGTGACATAGCCATTCAAGTTAAGATTCTCCATCCAATACCTCTCGGATTCGGCGAATTGAGGCCTCATTAGCTATCCCATCGAAAAAAGTTGTATCGACGTACTTAATCCCCAGCCATTTTTAAACAACAGATATGAGGACGTTCGAAAACGAGCGTCTTTTATTTTTGGTTTAAATTCCCTATCTGTTGCATGGGTTCGAATCCATCCGGGCCTAAAGCGCAATTATCGGTGATATACTTATACTCATGCAGTTGCTTGAGACCATCCAGGTCGCCCAACCAGTAGACACCGTATGGAAATTTATGTCTGACCCGCTCAGCCAACTCAAGTGGGACAGGAGTGTAGCAAAGGTTGATTTAACCAGTTCATTGCCAGTTGGCGTCGGATATACTTTTACTACCATTGGGCCTGTAAAAGATAAACGCCCTGGACTGCGAAGCGATTATGAAATCACTGAATTTATTCCAGGCCGACATGCTACTATTTCACTCATTAATTCTCGCACCTTCAAGCGCGGTGACTGGAGTTTTGACGTCGAACAAACTCCAGAAAATAGCACTAAAATCACCTGTTCCATCACCTTTATACCCTGGCCACGGTATTGGTTTGTCGGACTCGTACTACGATTCAATGCGCGCGCTATCCGCCGGGACTTACACTACTTACAAGAGGCGCTGCAGGAGTTATAGCAAATCTCGGCGTTCCCTTGGATGTGTATAGAGGATATTTTGTTGGCGGCGACAAAGAAATTCGCGTTATTGTTGACACTACTGACCAACCGCGCATAGATGAGGGTGAATTATATAGCGATCCAGTCCATGAAGTCAGTGTTTTTGAGGTTACAATTGATGGGGCCAAAAGAAAGGTCCCTTCTCCCGATGCTGACAGGTATCCATTCTCTGAGCGAATCAAAAGAGACAAAATAAGGCTGTCTCTTATGAAAATGCTTTCTGAGGTGCCGCCTGACATAGTAATTCTGCAAGGGCCGAACTGGCGCGACACCAAAGAACTCACTTAGCCTCCTCGGAAATTACAGGTTCAATAATTAGGATACTACCTCTACGGTAAGTAAAGCCAAACTTTTCCAGCTTGCGCACTAATAAGACAAAATCGGAGTATAGGAGGTTCCCAGCGCCAGACTTATCCCCAGTTAAAGAAAATGACACATGTTCAAGTATGTGTCATTTTCTTTGCCAGCAGACGAGGTTTTAGGACCTAAACAAATCAATCATAATATGTTATAATAATTATATTGTGATCTCCCGAAACCTAGAAACGCCAGTTCGTACCTACCAACACCCCGATGCGCAATCACGGGTCGATCTTATTGGCACCGTGCACTACGCCGAGCCAGACTACTACCGGCAAATCCAAGACATCATAGACGAACACACTACCAGCGGAGCTGTTACGCATTGCGAATTGGTGAGCGCCGTCTCGCAAGCCGATTTTGACGCCGCCCCACGCCGCGTACGACGCAGCCTCCACTACCTGACGTCACTAGAGATAGGCATCGACGCATTAGCCAAAAAAGCTGGCTTGGTCAGCCAGCAGGAAGCGCTCGTACTAAGTGCCAGCGGTGGACATCACGACACCGACGAGCTAACGCTCGGTGCCAAGCTTAATCCGTACGCGCTGGGCGCACTCGTCTTGATGATGAAAGCCGGGAATGCTCTAGCCCGTATAGCGCCAACAGAGGCGAGACGGCAGGCTGTTATAGATGCACTGTATGCCGGCGACAGCGGCAGTACGTCATTCTTATCTAACGCCCTAAACTTCAACAATATGGCATCTGTTTTAAGCGACCGGAACGAAACGACGCTTGCCGCCGCCGATGTACACTTTGCAGAGCATCCGCAAACCGATCTGGTACTACCGTGGGGCGTGGAGCATATTCCTGGCCTCAGTGCCGGTTTTGAGCAGCGTGGTTTTGAGCAAACGGCTGAGTATTCGCTCGTCGCCATACATGCCCAGCCATGAGATTATTTTCGAAAATATCCCTGCAAGACGGGATATTTTAGTTTGGTTTTGAGGTAGGGGTGATAAGACGACCGAGCTCCGCATTGCTATAATTAAGCTCGATACCAAGCAAGAAGGAAGAATATGCCCGTAATTAGACTTGAATATGACGACGCTGTAGTGAACGAAACTGAAGCTCAAGCTAATATTCAACTTTACGATTTCATGAATAGCTATAAATTAGGGGTTATCTCGACGGTAAACGAAGATAAACTTCCGAACGCCGCAATCGTAGGTTTTGGGCAAACCAAAAATTTAGAAATATTAATCGGTACGGATAACACTTCTCGTAAATATAAAAACCTGCATGCTAATCCACATGTAGCTTTCGTAATTGGAGGTGAGACACCTGAGACAATTCAGCTTGAAGGTACTGCAAGAGAGCTTGAGCTGCAAGAGCTGGACATTGTACGCCAAAATTATTGGCAAAAGAATCCGCATGCAGAGGTTTATCATAAAAATCCTGGGGAGCGTTATTTTATCATCACGCCAACATGGATTCGCTACACCGACCTCAGTGTTGAACCATGGGATATAACCGAACTAAGGATCGGTACATGAGCCTCAGATGCCGGGTACGAGTTTCGCGGAAGCTGCCTGATTTGCCAGTTTTTGGTCAAATGTCCACAATGGCCTTGCATCATTAAGTTCTGCATATTTGGCAAGGCAGCAATCTTCAAAAGATAAAGCCGGATGCTTAGTAAACAGCGGAAGTGCTGCGACAAACAATCCTCGGTTGCAATTAATTTCAGGGAGCGACATGAGCCCCTCTATCGCTTCGGCAATTTGCGCGCGTGTAAATTCGTAATGCCGCTCTAGCACAAAGACTACCTCGATAACGGCCGTGTCGGCTACGGCGAATTGCCCAGCGCTATCCTGCAATAATTTTGTAGCAGCTGTATTTTGACCAGGCACATCGTTAAGCAAAATCCGTAAAAGCACATTCGCGTCTAGCGAACCAGAAAACGTCGCCATGCCGAGTTACTTCTTTCGATTGGCCTGATAGTATTCGTCGACATTTGTGACCGGCTTCGTTCCGGGTTTAATATGCCGGCTAATTTTTGTACTGAGCTCAGCGACGCTCACTGGTTTTGAAATAATAAGCTCGCCCTTACGCTCATTGAAGCTTACTTGCAATATCCCTCCGTTTTTATCTAACCCTAATTTACGCCGCATAGGTGCAGGCAGAGTTGTTTGACCTTTACTGGTGACAGTAATTGTATTTCTCATATCATTACTATACAAATATCTCATTACTAAATCAATATGTAATGAATAATTACGCGCAAAACCGCCCGCAAGCAAATGGTTTGAATTCTATATCCCGCACGGTAAATCCATTCGCATCATCTAAATGGTTAAGGTACACTGGTGACATGATGAAACGCGCAAAGGTTGTCGTATGGGCTACAGTATTATGTGCCATTATTGTAGGCCTACTTACACTCTTTATACCCACCCCTCCATCGGCACAAGCAGGCCCGTTCCATAGTTCCCTGCTCCAAGCAGTAGTAACCACCGTCGTACAATTCGGGGCGGCATCGTTATTCATATGGGGCCTGCGGGGTTTTAAGCACGAACTGCGCGTCGCGTACGGCATTATATGTGTGGGCGTCGTCATGCTCGGCCTTTCAAACCTACAACTGCCGATTGTCACCTATTTTAGCTTGGCTCATAGCGCCTATGTAACATATGGCATTATTGTCATCCCCTATATAGCGCCTACCCTTTTGGTGTTCTTCGGCGTACGGCTTTTTGCCCGGCTGTTCCACCTAAAAACAATTTGGATGTCCTTTTGGTTTGTTATGGCGCTGGGTACGGCCTGTGCGGTTGGTGCGGTGGGGCTTGGGAAGGTCGTTGCAGTCGCCAGTGGAAAAGATTTTTCCGCAAACATCGCCGTGTCAGCCTGGACGGCCATCTTTTTACTGGCTAGCCTGCTTATAGTAATATCTATTAAGCGTATCGCTGGCCCATTGTACCGCGACGCGTTACGTTGGTTCATTGCCGCCCGGGTCGTGGTCACCCTGACAGGGCTTTCTTATACGCTCGTGCTTATATTTTTTGGCGACCAAAACTCATTTTTCAGCTATGGCGTAGTATTAACGCCGAGCGCTATATCCGCCTTCCTGTTCCTGCGCGCGGGCTATGCCTTTAAGCTTATCAACGAAGACCAGGTAACACCATTGGCGGCGCCAGCCGGACGGACGGTTACTATTATTGATGCTATAACATTTGCCGCCTCGCAAGCTTCCAATCCCTCAGAGCTAGACACGATGCTCGACACGCTGCGGGTAGTTACGTCCACTTCGGACGCAAATACAGGCACACATCAGCTAACTGCCGAGCAGCAGGAATCCCTCAGACGCCTCTATGCCGATATAGAGCGGTATTTAGTAGAAAAGGAGCCGATCCGGCGCCTTACAGCCGAAGAGATAAGGCGCAAAGGCGCGTCTTATCTGGGCACGGATTACGGCGCCTTTGTAGCATTGGTGACTACTCGCACCTTTAGCCAACAGCCGTAATACGACCCCAACTATCTACCTGATAACAAGCCGCGCCGCGGGATTTGCAACACTGGCTGCATCCCGGCCTGGGCGTGCATCTGCAGTTTCTGGCGCAAAGTACGGGGCGTATAGCCGAACTGTAGTTGTAATGCTTCAGCGTCACCGTCAGAGTATCCGGATGGCATATAAGTAGATGCAAAAGCCAGTTTAGGCAGCTGGGTGTCGTAGGCGAAGGCATATGGCACCACTTCCCATAACGGGCCAGGACGCATGGCATTAAACGGCCGGCGCATTATATATGCCCCATACATGTAATCGTGTACATCAGTTAGCGCAGCAAACAACGCCCCGTGCCGGGCTTCATGGGCGGCCAGCTTGCCAATTGTATACGCGCTTTTGCGCAAATGGCCCAGCCTGTTGGCCACCTGCAGTACATCTCCCAGCTCACTGGTAGTCCGCACATTAACGGCATTTAGTGGTTTCTGGTAATGCGGATTTACCGGCACCACATCATAATCGCCGTACTCCCGCAGTGTAGCTCCATTAGTTTTTACTTCGCCATCCGCAAATACGGCTAGTGCCTGTGCGCCCAGCCGCCGTGGCTCTGGCGCATAGCGCATAGCTTCCTGTAATTGTTGCTCGATAGCGCGTATACTTACTGTCATTGAAGTATTATAATAAAACATTATTTAAATTTTATCCATAGCGTAGGCAATGTTACGCGCAGGGTTACAACGCCAGAGGCAGGGTCTGTACTGTGATTATACTTTGCCAAACATCTGCTTTTAAAATACAGGCATACGTGGCACAATTTGGACATGGAGACACTACTTATTATCGCTGGCAGTATCATCGCTGCAAGCGGCACACTGCCGTACATTATTGCCACCGTACGAGGCACTACCAAGCCTCGTATCATCACCTGGGCTACCTGGTCACTACTTACCGGTATGGCCTCATGGGCGGCCTTTAGCGACGGGCAGCTGACAGGTGGGCTGTTTGCGTTAATGGGCGCTGTCTCTACCTGCCTTATTGTGCTGTTTGGCCTGCGCTATGCCGACCGCAGTTTTGAAAAAATAGATGCGTTTTGCCTGGGTGGCGTAATTACAGGCTTGGCGCTATGGCTATTGTTTAGTAACCCGGCCATTGGCGTGTGGGCTGCTATAATTATCGATTTTATAGGTTTGGTACCGACTGCGCGCCATGCCTGGCGTGCACCCCACGAAGAGACCGCTATTACATATGCTGCCGTCCTCGTAGGCGGAGCCTTAGCCGTAGCGCCGGCAATTGCATCTGGCAATACCAGCGTGACGGCTATTGGCTATCCGCTGTATGCCGCCATATCGCTCGGGTTGGTAACTGTTACTATTCTGTGGCGGCGATCGTCATTAGCGGCTGTACCCGCGCAAGACTCTACGCAGCCAGCACAACGCTAACGCACAATTAGTATCTTCCGCCTGGCTACCATACCAGCCTACAAACGGACGCGCTGCACAAATAGCCGGCCTATCACTACGAACACGTGACCAATGAGTGCCCATGACAACACTAGCCTGCATACCATCCCTAGGTTAGTCAGGCCTGGTGCGGCACTACGGGCCAGGTCGCCGCTTGTAACCAATAAATTCTGCATCACTGGGCGCAGTAGCACTATAATCATCACTAAAATCACCAGCACTAACACCCGCCACAACAACCGCACCACAAAACTGCGCCGCATAGGGTGCCGGATCACCCCATCATCAACCGTTATCTGTACATCGTGCTCCACTTCACGCCATTCGCTAATGGCACCCCACACGACTATGACCGCCTCGTACAGCGTTGCTCCCACTATCCCCCACAATAACGTAAGCAGCCCGGCATTAAGGGTAGGGCTGCCAAAAAAGGAACTCACCGGCCCAACAACTGTATTGGTGTAGCTGATAGCCCATTGGCCGTCAAACAGCGCCGGAAAGAGCGTACCCTGATGCAAACTAATAAACAGCAGGTAGAGGCCCACAGTCATCACCCCCAGTAACAAACACATAACTACACTGACGAATGACGGCAATAATAAAAGTACGACAGACGGCAGACGGGAATCGGCAGAAGCAACCCGGTTCAATTTCATATACGTTCAGTATAACCGGTACACTGCAATAAAAGAATGCGGGCACTTGCTTAATGTGCTATTGTGCGACCGTTACGCACATGCTTAAATACAGCTGAAGATACATAAACGTAATCACCCTATAGGACTAAACCATATGCAAAGCAGTACAGCCCCCGCTACCGACCAACATCCTGTCGTCGGCAGCTCTAAACGTCTTACCATGTTTCAAGGCAAGCGGCAGAAATGGCTCATTGCCGGGGTTGTCGCCGCCTTCGGCCTTATCGGCCTGACCACCGCGATCTGGGCCCGTGCAGCCACTACCACTTATCAGCTTTGGCCTAACAATCCCACCCCACGGACGGTGACCGTCAATATAAAAGGCAGCATAGAGCTTGGCTTGAAGTTTAAAGCAAAAAGCGCAGGCTATGTGACCGGTGTACGTTTTTATAAAGGCGCCCAGAATACCGGCACGCACACTGGCAGCTTGTGGGACAACCAGGGCCACCTGTTGGCAACTACCACCTTTAAAAACGAAACGGCCAGTGGCTGGCAAACCGCCACATTCCCACAGCCTATTAGTGTCGCGGCGAACGTAAACTACGTCATTTCGTATCATGCGCCAGTGGGATACTATTCATCATCGGCAAGATACTTTAAGGACGCAGCCTACCGCAGCGGCCCGCTCACCGCTCCGCGCAGCGGCAATGTGAACGGCAATGGCGTGTACGCCAGCGGTTCCAGTACACTATTCCCCAACCAATCCAATGACGCTAGTAACTACTGGGTAGATGTCGACTTCACCGCCAAGACGGTCAACCCACCCACTGCGCCTGCAGCGCCGCTTGGGGTCAGCGCAACCCAAAACACCGATAGCATCGTGCTTACGTGGCAGGCTAGCCAAAGCGCAAACTCGCTAAGCCAATACCGTATCTACCGCGGCGGCAGCCAATTGGCAACCGTCAGCGGCTCTACCCTTACCTACATTGATAAAGCAGTCACTGCTGGCCAGACTTACGCCTACCAGATTCAGGCCATCGATAACACCAACGCCACATCCGCGTTGTCCAACACCGTAACCATCACCTATAACGTAGTTCCGCCGACCACGCCCACTCCGCCGACCACCGGCGGTGCAATGAGCATCCGCATATCCGGCAAGGACTTCGTAGATCAAAACAACAAAGTAATCCGCCTGGTGGGCGTAAACCGCAGCGGGACGCAGTACGCCTGTATGGACGGCGACGGTTTCTCTGACGGCCCGATAGACGACGCTTCAATTGACACAATGAAGAGCTGGGGCATCAACGTTGTACGGGTAAACATGAACGAACAATGCTGGCTGGGCATCAACGGCGTCGCTGCGGCATATGGCAGTAGCAACTACCAGAAAGCAATCGGCGACTTCGTAAAGCGTCTACACAACCACGGCATGTACGTTATCATTGACATGCACCACAGTAATTCCGGCACTAAAAAAGCAACCGATACCATTGTTATGGCCGACCGCGACCACGCCGTTGATTACTGGAAGAGTGTCGGCGCGTACTTTAAGGACGACCATGCAGTGATCTTTGACCTGTTCAACGAACCTTATCCAGACAACAACCGTAACACCACAGCTGCGTGGACATGCGTACGCGATGGTGGCACCTGCCCAGGTGTAACCTTCACCGCCGCCGGCATGCAGGAAATGTTGAACGCAGTCCGCAGTGCTGGCGCAACCCAGCCAGTCATGATCAGCGGCCCGCAGTACGCCGGCGTACTGGACCGCTGGACCGAATTCAAACCGGCCGATCCTCAAAACCAGCTTGCCGCTTCGGTGCACATTTATGGCCAGCCGCTGGGCTCACCATACGACGACACCACCCTATGGGACAAGGACATCGCGCCGCTAGCCAGCAAAGTGCCGATTGTCGTAGGTGAATTAGGCGACAGTGACTGCTCCCACAAGTTCATCGACAAGTTCATGCCCTGGGCAGACACACACGGCCTTAGCTATGTCGCCTGGGCGTGGGTCACTAGTGACTGCGCCGGCGAACCAGCGCTCATCAGCAACTATAATGGCACACCAACTGCCTTCGGCTTAGGCTTCCGCGACCACGTCAAAGCGCTCGGACTGCAATAAACAGATATTCACACCCCGAATTGCCGTAAGGGCTTCTACAACACATCGATTTCTTCCAATGTGTTGTAGAGCCCAAAACCGAGTATGGCTGCCACGCCGGTGGCGAAAACAGCGCCCTACGGTATGCTATAGTATGTGGTGATACATGGTAAAAATATCTCCTCTGATAATGTTAGCAAGCAGTCAAATGGCAGGGATTCAATGCTAATTAAAGCGTACTACCGCCTCACAAAGCCTGGCATAATATACGGCAACATTATGACTGCCGCCGCCGGATTCTTACTGGGCGCACACGGCACTATAGGTTTTATCCGCATGCTTGCTGTACTTACTGGTACAGCGCTGGTTATTGCTTCAGCATGCGTCATCAATAACTACATCGACCGTGACATTGACGCCAAAATGGCGCGCACTAAAAAGCGCGCACTCGTAAGTGGTCAAATTTCAGGTACACATGCCCTGCTCTATGCGGCCGTACTTGGTGCTGCCGGGATGGCCATACTCATTTCGCTTACCAATACGCCGACAGTACTGATCGGCCTCGTGGGTTTTATCGATTACGTCCTGCTGTATACTTGGTCAAAGCGGCATACTAAATTTTCTACGCTTATAGGAAGCATTTCTGGTGCGACGCCCATTGCAGCCGGCTACGTAGCAGCAACAGGCACAATCGACACCGGTGCGCTGCTACTATTTGCGATTATGGCTATGTGGCAGATGCCTCATTTTTACGCCATCTCCCTTTTCCGCCAGGATGACTATACCGCAGCCAACATCCCGGTACTGCCAATTGTAGAAGGAGTGCGCCGCACAAAAATACAGATAGCACTGTATGTGGCCGCGTTTGGGCTCGCAGCCGTGACGCTGACTCTATGTAATGTTACTGGTTATACTTTCCTGGCGATCATGGGCACGCTAAGTGCCCTATGGCTGTGGCGTGGCGTACAGGGTTTTGCCACTACCGATGATAAGCGCTGGGCACGTAAAATGTTTTTCCTATCGCTTGTCATATTGCTGGCAATGTCCATACTGCTGTCTGTAGACACATGGCTGCCCTAGCCCTATACTTACATGTATGACGCTTATACTTCACACTATCGCAGCAACCTCAGGTTTGGCAGTAGCGACGTACATGCTATTCGCGCCCAGTAAAACAGCACTCCGCATCTCATACGGGCTACTGGGCCTAACGCTCACAAGCGGTACGCTACTGGTAGTGTCCACTGGCACGCATATCCTACAGGCCTGCCTGATGGGCCTCTTTTACACGGCATTTGTCACATTTGGTATTGTCCGCACACACCGCGTGCTTGCTAATGCCGTACGGTAAGTAACTGCTAAAGTAACACATACAAAACTGCCTGGCTTTTTCACCAGGCAGTTTTGTATGGTAGTGCGGTACTGTTACGGTTCTACAGTAAAAGTACCGGCCGCATCCGCATCCAAGTGGTCATGGAACTGGTATGTGCCTGTTTCGCTGAGCGTTATAGACTGCGGCCTTCCCTTGCGGACGGACAGCTCAGATTCACCGGCATATACCCCGTGGTGGGGATGTGTGCCGAAGGTCATCTCACGTGTAGCGTCATCTTCGTTGATGAAGGTAAGCATATCACAGGCCTTTGCATCAGTATGGACAGGGCTTACGCGCCCATCCTTAATAATAACCTTATGGGTAGTATGTGTGCCTATGCACGCACCCGTTTTTTCGCCGCCTATCTGGCCAATGCCCTCGTCTTCGATTAATTTCTTGGAGGCGTCTTCACGCGTAACCGGTGTCATGTTGTAGTGCAAGTGATGCATAATCCATAACGAAGCGACGACAACCAGCAAGATAACAGCCACTGTCTGGATAAAGAATATCAGGTTCCAGCGCGGCTTCCGTTCCCTTCCTAGATGTAAGAAGAAAATGATCTGCACAAGCATTTGCAGGACCGCAAATACCAAAATTGTTGCCAGCAATGCACTGCCTGATAGTACGTGTCCGGTGACCAAGTAATAGGGGACGAACGTAAAAACCAGCGACAATATGAAGCCGACAACATAGGATGATGTAGTCCCATGCTCGCCGTTTGAACTAGTATTGGTGTGTTGTTTTTTGCTCATACAAATGCCATTAAGTACACTACAGTAAAGATAAATATCCAGACGATGTCGAGGAAATGCCAGAACAAGCTGAGCAGGCTGAGCTTGCGCACCATATGACGGTTAAGCCCGCGCTTCTTTACAAAGACGAGCGTAGTGCCCATCCACAGCAACCCAGAGGTAATGTGCAACCCGTGCGTACCCACAAGCACAAAGAACGAAGACAGGAACGCACTACTGCTGAGCGTATGGCCCTCGTGTATAAGCTGGCTAAATTCACGCAGTTCCAGGCCAAGGAACGTCAAGCCAAGCAGGAAGGTAACCATAAACCAGCTGAGCACCTGTGCCTTATTGCCCCGGCGGGCGGCAATCATACCCAGGCCACAGGTGAAGCTGCTTGTAAGCAACAGGAGTGTTTCGGTCAACGCCAGCGGCTTACTAAAGAGTTCATTACCTGCCGGCCCACCGGCTGTGTTGCCATGCAAGACTGCGTATACCGCGAACAGTACGGCAAACATCAACAAGTCGGTCATCAGGTACACCCAAAAGCCGAACATAACCCGGTCGTCTGCTGCAGCCTCGTGGCTCTCCAGCTCAAGCTCAGCCGCTACCGTGTGCGCCATCGTTTACTCCTTACTGCATCCAGGAAGAATTTCAGTACTACCATGATGAATTCCCACAGACCCATGTCCGGCCTGTTATCTTTAGTGCGGTATGCCGATACTTTCGCCTGCCTGTCTTCCTCAATTTTTTTTACCTCTTTGGCTGTAATTGTATACTCGGTATGCTCGTTGAAGGTGCGGGCTATAGCTACCGCGATGATGCCGATAATTGAGACTACTACCAGCCAGTTAATGTGCCATACGAAGGCGAAGCCAGCCAGGAACGCAAACGCAGCGATGTAAATACCAGACGCCGTGTTGGTAGGCATGTGGATGTCCTCGTACTTTTTGGCAGGCAAGCCCTGCTGCTTCATCTCCCAGAACGCATCACGGGATGTCACCTGAGGGATGCTGCTGAAGTTATAGAATGGCGGCGCCGAAGCCGAAGCCCATTCCAGCGTACGCCCGTCCCAAGGGTCACCGGTAGTATCACGCTTCTTCTGGATAATGCTGGCGATAACCTGCACGATCTGCAACGCGACACCTATGGCAATAATAATTCCACCAATAAGCATCAGTACATAAAACGGCTGGTACCCCGTAGAGGACTCATAATGGTCCAGCCGGCGCGTAGCCCCCATGAAGCCAAGTATATACATCGGTATAAACGACATACAGAAGCCGACGATCCAGCACCAGAATGCGTAGCGGCCAATACGTTCATTGAGCTTGAAGCCAGTGATTTTTGGAAACCAGTAGGTGATGCCGGCAAAGATCCCAAAAAGCACACCGCCAATGACATTTGAGTGGAAATGTGCCACCAGGAACAGGCTGTTGTGTAGCTGGAAGTCGGCGGGCGGCACCGCGAGTACTACGCCCGCCAGGCCACCAATAGTAAAGACTGCGACAAAACCCAGGAACCACAACATAGGCGTATCAAACCGTATGCGGCCCTTGTGCATAGTGGCGACCCATACCAGGAAAAGTACTGACGTAGGTACGGCGATGACCATGGTCATCACTCCGAAAAACGCGTTCACATTCGCACCCGCGCCCATAGTAAAGAAGTGGTGTAGCCACACTGAAAGCGCGAATACTGAGACGCCGATCATTGCCAGTACGCACGACGTGTAACTGGCTATACGTTTACGGCTGAAGGTGGTGACCACCTCGGCGAATACGCCAAAGGCCGGCAATACCAGAATATATACTTCAGGGTGCCCCCACATCCATATAAGGTTGGTATACATCATCGGGTCGCCGCCGCCCAAGGCAGTAAAGAAGTGTGCGCCAAAATACCGGTCAAAGAACAGCAAGAACAGCGTAGCCGTCAATAACGGGAACACCATCACTGCCATAACCATGCTGCACAGCGAGCCCCAAGTAAACATCGGCATCTTCCACAAGGTCATGCCTGGTGCGCGCATCTTAAGAATTGTCATAATAAAGTTAATGCCGCCTAGCGTGGTGCCAATACCGGATATTTGTAAGCTCCATATCCAGTAGTCCACCCCTACACCCGGGCTAAAATCAATCCCCGACAGCGGAGCAATCGCCAGCCAGCCGGTTGCAGCGTATTCGCCGCCCAGTACAAAGAACAGGTTGACCATTATTACACCCGCCACATACAGCCAGAAACCGAGTGTGTTCAGGAATGGTGAAGCCAGGTCGCGCGCACCAATCTGGAGCGGTACGATGTAGTTGATAAGTCCGAAAATGAAGCCCATAGCCACAAAGAAAACCATAATATTGCCATGTGCCGTAAAGATTTGCTGGAAGTGGTCGGCGGTCAGGTAGCCGTGTGCGCCATCAACCGATATGGCTTGCTGGAGCCACATCATAATGGCGTCCAAGCCGCCGCGCACCAGCATGAAGCCGGCCACCAGGAAATACATGATACCGATCTTCTTAGGGTCAACCGATGTCAGCCACTCGTTCCAGAGCCATCTCCAGCGCTTGGTCCATGTCAGGATTGCAATAACGAATACCGCCATCAAAACAAATGCGGCAGTCCCGCCAATAGTGAACCATTCGTGCGGCAGTGCGTGCCGGGTTAGCCTACCTATCAGGAATTCTTTCATTCGTGGTGCGCTCCATGTTCGGCGTTGTCGTGTCCGGTGTGGTCATGACCACCCGCATTCATATATTTCATAAGTATCGTATCATACAAGCCGTCCTCAACTGACGAGTAAGACGCCTGTGCGTTATTCTCGCTCGGCTTCAGCAATGTGTCGTATGTTGTCGTATCCAGCGGTGTATCAAGCATCCGTACTCCCTCAGCCCAGCTCTTAAAATCAGCAGCGGTGCTGACCCGTGCGGTAAACTGCATACCTGCGAAGCCAGCACCGTTTATTTCGCCGGACCTGCCTGGGTAGTCGCCTAGTGTATCGGCAATAATATTCAGGTGGTTACTATGGCCGGTCATGGTATAGAGCATGCCGCTCAAATTAGGTATCCAGAATGAACTCATCGGGGCATCATCGGCCGTCAGCTCAAACTGTACCGGTATGTTTGCTGGAAGCTGTACGTAGTTTACGGTGGCGATTTTCTGCTCCGGATATATGAATAGCCATTTCCAGCGCATCGATACAACCTGGATCGTCATAGGCTTCGCATCAGCGGCAATCGGTTTTTGGGGCGCTAGCCGATGGGTAGCCGGCCACATGATAAGCGAAAGTATAATTGCAATAATGCCGGGGATCAGCCAAATAACAGCATTCAGGAGCCACCCGTGCCGGGAATCGGGTTCATGCTTTGCCTTTTTGTTCGATTCCCGGTATTTCCAGGCCGTAAAATACAGCACCGCCACCACAGGCAATGCCGCTGCCAGCAGGATGCCGGCCGTAAGGAGCATAAGGCGCAGCTGTTCGTGGGCAATCATACCCTTGGGGTTAAACAGGGCAACATTATGGCCATGCAGGAATGTCTTTATAGTAAAACCCAAGATAATCAGCCCTAGAAGTATGAGCCCTAGTATCTTAAGCAAACTATTCTTTTTTTCTTTTTTCGGCATTAACCCTGTCCCATGAAAGGATATATGTAACATATTAACTATAGCATAATGGCTTTTTACCTATATATAAGAATACCGGCTACGATCATTACTTCCAGGACAAAATATATCGAGTAAACAACAATTAACAACCGTAATTTGTGGCGGGCAGCATACGTTATCCATGCCACGTTGGACAGCGCAAAAAACGACCAGGTAGCTAACGACACATCGACGGCGCTTCGGGCGCTATAGATGCTCACGGCCTGCGGAAGCTCAAACAATGGCGTCGCCAACATAAAGAGATAGAGTACCCAATCCAATGGGTCACGCCGTACTTTCTGGCGCAGGTGTTTGTATGCATGAGCGTGCCGAACCATAAGCGTAGTATACAGTAATGTTATTTCCGCCGTTCCGATGGCAAGCAAGAAGGAACGGACAGCCCGCCCCGCCCGTTCCTTCTGATCCGCAACTGCGTGCAGCCGGCCTACTGCTGCTGAGAATTGCCGCCAGCCGAAGTCATACACTTCGTGCTGCCATCAAGGTCATGTGTGCACGTTGGAGCCGTGCCATTCGTAGTGGTACACACCGGCTTGTCACTACCTGCTACCTGTATACATTGCGTTGTGCCGGTCTTATCGGCTTCGTCAGAGGCAGTGCCGCCGACGCCAGTACCCCCGGCGGACATACTTTGCGTGCCGTTGTCGTCAACCACCATTACGGAGCCCTGTTCACTACCGTCAGGGCCGTTACGGTACGCCATAACTAGCACAGGTAGGTTTTTATCATCGACACCAATTACATGATGTACACCATCTGCATCGGTATAGACCAGGTAGTGCAGCTTGGTCATGTCTGGGCCGCCTACATGGCCACCCCCTGGCAGCTCCCCCGGGCCACCACTGGGGCCACCTGCAACGCCAGGGGCGTGTGCGGCCTGTTTCTTGTACTCTTCATACGTCAGCACCTTCAGGTCTTTCGCCTTTTTGGCTGCCTGCAACTCTTTTTGCGCGTCACCGTTAATACGGGTATTCAGTTTCTTCAGCTCATCAGACGGTAATGACGTCACCGTACCCAAACTACGCTGTGTCAGTTCGGCCGCCGATACCGGTGCCTGCGTTTGCAGGATGACACCTACTACCAGGGCTATAGCAACCATGGCCGTTGCTATGCCTGGTATGACAAATTTTTTCTTATGCATAAGGACCCTCCAAATATGTTTTATTGTGTGTTCAGCAGGCGGCGAAGAGGCCAATAAGGCTCGTTTGAGTTGCGCTTGGTGCGCGCCCAGACTGGCGGTAGGAACCGCCAAGGCCTGTAGTGTACGGTGTGTTATATTTCGCCTTGCCATATCCTTATAACGCCTTTCGCTTGGAAAAGTTTCGCACTACTTGCGCCGTACCGCGCTTTAATAACGATTTTACGGTATTTTCTTTCTTGTCCAGAATAACGGCGATTTGCTTGATAGGCAGGTGCTCGAAAAAGCGGAGCGCCAGCACTTCCTGATATTTTACAGGTAATCCTAAAATAATCTGCTGGACAGTTACAAAGTCCTGATGCCGGGCCAGCTCATCTTCGTACGCGATACATTCCTGTTCAACGGTACGGTCGTCCGCCAGTTCAAACCCTACTTCTTCATATAGCGCATCCAGCGACAACGGCCACAGCTTACGGTGCCGGAAATAGCTATTTACCTCATTGCCAGCAATCCGGTACAGCCATGCAGAGAACGGCAGCCCGCGCCATTCGTACTTCTGCAGGCCCTGCCAGGCCTTCAAGAAAACTGCCGAGGTAATGTCCTGGGCTGGGGCCACTTCACCTACCCTACGCAAGATGTACTGGGATATTGGCGGATAATAGGCGTCAAACAGCATACCGAATGCGGCCTGGTCTGTTTTGGCCGCTTGTACGAGTTGACGCTCTGTTTCTATATCCATGCCGTGACGCCCATTATACTTATAACGCTCCTGGCGTATATTAGTTGCACCTCAGCAGCACTGTTGCTACGCGTTAGGCAAGTACCGGTAACAGGCGCATATTGCTAGCTAGCCCTCAATTGATAACACCACCTAGATGTGGGCTACAGCGGGACGCGGATGGACAACCGACCGTTCCAACGCCAAGCGGATAATAGACAATATCATGTCTTCGTAGGACGTATGCTTGTTTTGGTTAAAACAGCGAAGCAGGTACCCATGGTCGGACAGGCCAGGCATAAGGTTAGCTTCTATGAAGCACGGAATGCCATCGGCATTTAAGCGCATATCTATGCGTCCATAATCCTGCGAGCCAAGCGCTTTGAACACGCCAATGGCCAATGTGTTCAGGTTGTCCTTAAGTACTGTGTCGGTTACAGGCAATACAACTTCGGAGTCGGATGTTTTAACTGCTTCACTCAAGAAAGCATTGCCTTTTGCGTCTACAGGGCTGCTGATTTCGATAGGCATTGCCAGCAAGTCCTCTGAGCGCGGCTGCCGGATGACCGCCACGCTGAATTCACGCCCAGGCAAATACTCTTCAATCAGTGCATCGGAGCTGCAGCCACTGTGGATCGCCTGTATCTTAGCCTGTAGTTCAGCCTCAGTATGGACAACGGACATTTCATCAATACCCTTGCTGTCACCCCGGTTTGTCGGCTTCACGAACAGTGGGAACCGCAGGTTATGGCGGGTTACCGGCCGGACAATAGGAGAAATAAAATACGCAGCGCTTTGCAGCCCGGCATCAATCACTGCCTGCTTTGCCATGGGCTTATCAAATTCCAGCTTCAAAGCCGCCGTGTCTGATCCGGTAAAGTTAATGCCATGCGCCGCCAGGTAATCTGAAAGCCACATCTTGGGGCTATCATCGTAACTGACAGACGGGTCCAGTAACACGAGCTTCATACCCAGCACTACAAGGTCCGGTCTTTTCGCTGCTAACGCTTCTAGATCAGCCATATTATCGACATGGGTAATACGGACTTTTGTATAATATACGCTTAGCACTGCCTGCATAGTCAATTGTGAGTCACGGGCCATCGCATTAATACGGGGGTTGGTCGAGCCTACAATCTCGATATACTTAACGGTCTTTAAGAGGTCTATCATTTTTAGTCTTTCTCACCCAGTTCAGTGGTGATTTTACAAAGGCCAACACACGCGAATACGCACTGCGTACGCTGGTGGCTGTCCTACTTCTTTTTATCTTTACACTAAACCGATGCGCTTAGTGATTTGTAAGCTAAGGGGAAATGTATGTAATAACATTATACCCTAAAAATGCCAAATTAACAACTCCGGCACAGCGACAAGCCTATAACACCTGCTATGATAAAATTATGGATGAATCATTTGCAGATATATTAGCCGTTGGTGGAAAGACAAATTCGTTGGGCCGTGCCGCCGAAGTCCTGAAAATAGTACTGGCCGACAAGTCCCGGTTGGAAGAGCTCTATAGCTGCCTATTTAATGAGGATGCCTGGGTACGGATGCGTGCCGCCGATGCGCTAGAAAAAGTCTGCCGCGAGCACCCTGATTGGCTAGTGCCATACATAGACAGGTTCGCAACCGAGCTGACACCAAGCAACCAGCCTTCCATACAGTGGCATCTGGCACAGATGTACCAGCAGATTACCCTCACTACAGCCCAGAAGAAATTCGTGATTGATTGGCTGCGCGGTCTGTTATCTACCACAAAAACTGACTGGATTGCGTCCGCCAATGCAATGGTCACCCTGGTACAGTTCACCAAAGATGGTTCTGTATCGAAGGAAGAAACACTATCGTTGTTACAAATACAACAACATCACACCTCTAACTCGGTCGTTAAACGCGCCACTAAGCTGCTTGCAGCGCTAACGGCGTAATGGCCTTACGGGTTACTCAGGGGCTGTGACGCCTTTGTTTGTTATGCCGATTACAGACACTACGCCACCGGCAATAAGTAATGTGCCGCAGGCAATTATCCCTGCATGGAAGCCCTGCAAATCAATCGCCTCGCCAGCAAATATACCAACAACTGCTACCGAAACCAACCCGGCAATACGCGCGACAGCGTTGTTGACAGCCGAACCAATGCCCGCCTGTGATGCCTTGATAGATCCAAGAATAGCTGCAGTGAGTGGTGCGACAGTGGCCGCCAGGCCAATGCCGAACAGGATAATCCCCGGCAATAACTGCGTCCAGTAATTTGTATGGGCCTGGGTGCCCAGTAGAAGCAGCGTGCCAAAACCAGCGATAACCGGCCCGCCGGCCATAAAAATCCGCGGCCCGTATTTGCCTGATAACGCACCAAACCGCGACGACAAAAAGAACATTATGATAGTGACTGGCAGCGATGCGACGCCAGCCTGCGTAGCCGAGTAACCGGCAACCTGTTGCAGGAAAATAACAATGAGGAACCCTTGGAGGGCAAGCGCGGCATAGATAAAGAAAGTAGCGATATTACCGGCACTAAAGTTGCGCACTGCGAATAACCCAAGCGGCAGCATAGGCTGGCTTGTGCGGCGTTCATGCACAAAGAATGCAGCAAGCGCCAACACGCCGATGCCTGCCGCCCCGTACACAATCGGGCTTGCCCATGAATACCTGCCCTGCTCAATTAAGGCATATACAACCCCGGCAAGCCCAATCCCACCCAGGGATATACCCGAAAGGTCTACCTTCTGACGGGTTTTTATGTCGTTGCCGGCCGAAATAAACCGCAACAATACCAAGGCAGCCGTGACCGGCAGGATATTGATAGCGAATATCAACCGCCAGGATAAGCTGTCGACAAGCAAGCCGCCTACTAGCGGCCCCACGATGAATGCAATCCCGGTCCAGCCGGTCCACTGCCCTATGGCTTTTGACTGGGCGCTGCCGGAAAATGTGCTGATAATCATCGCGAGCGAGCTCGGCACCAGCAAGGCTCCGGCCACGCCTTGCAACCCGCGTGAAACAACCAAAAACTCACTGGTGGGCGCCACAGCACACAGCAACGAGGCAGCCAAAAACCCATATAGCCCCAAGGTGATAATTTTACGGCGGCCGAATATGTCAGAGAGCGAACCGGCGGCAAGGATTAATGTACCTAGGCTGATCAGGTAGGCGTCATTGACCCATTGTTGCAATAGCAAGCCGCCGCCCAGCTCCTTTGCAATAGCCGGCAACGCCACGCCTACGACAGAGCTGTCCAAAAAAGCCACAAAAGACGCCAAAACACTAATATACAGCACAAGTTTCTGTTGTTTGTTCATATATAAAGTATAGCGCGTCCTGACATACAACCATAAAGGCTGGGGTACATAATTAGTTAATTATTAGCTGGAGATTTTAGGTTATGCTTACAGCATAATTAATATGCAACACAGGGACTAATATGCCTCCAGAAGTAGAGCCTACGCCTAAGTCACAAACAGCTAAAACAGGAAAGGCTGCGCAGCTAAAGCAAAAATTTAAGTCCCTCGGCAAACAGAAGAAAATTGTAGTAGTAGGCGTGGCGGCAGTACTGGCCATACTGCTGACAGTGGGTATCGTAGCCATACTGACACATGGGGACGGGACACGCGGGTCATATTACGGCAGTACGAATTCAGGCGATGGCAGCGGCGTACGCACGGGTGCGTCCGACAGCCAGCAGGAAGGCGAAAAGCGTGCCAGCCAATTTGCGACCGACCCCACAGAACGCGGCAAATACCTTTCACTCAATAACTGTAGCGGCACAGGCAGCAAAAAACTGGGCTCAGCACCAATGAAATCTGCCGATATCGGCGTTATACTCCCCTACGGCCTCACCGCCGGTGGCCATGTGACACCAGTTGACCACCAATACTACTTCGGCAAAAACGCATCTGCGAGCCCTAGCACCTATGACGTCCTGTCCCCAGGCGACGGCACGCTGGTGTCAGTTGAAGTCCGGCCACGCTCAGCTGGTACCTATGATGTCCGTGGTGTCATTAGCTACTCATGCACATTCTTTAGCTACTTCGACTTGGCCAATACACTCAGTGCAGATGTTGATGCCAAGATGCCCGCAGACTGGAAAACTATCAATGGCCCGCAGGCTGTTTCTATACCTGTCAAGCAAGGCCAGGTTATCGCCAAGGTTGGCGGCCAATCATTAGACTTTGCCGTATGGGACACTACTAAATCACTCAAAGGCTTATTAGTGCCGGCAGCGTACAACAACTACGAACCGTGGAAAATAAACACCGTACGTCCAACTGATTACTTTACTGACACCGTCAAGAGTACAGTATTGCCATTCTATGCGCGCACCGTAGAGCCTCGGGACGGAACATTTGACCACGACATTGACGGCACTGCATCCGGCAACTGGTTCAAGGCAGGCACCAACGGCTACATCGGCGCTTTCAAAGAGTCAGACTTTAATCCACAGGTCTACGCCGACGGGCATCTGTCTCTCGCCCCCGACCTATACGACCCAAGTGGGTGGATATTCTCGACTGGTGCTGTAAAACACGGTACACAATACGCAATCAAGGCACCGTCAATCACGCCCGACAAACTAACTCCTCAATCCGGTATGGTGAAGTACGAGCTACTACCCGTGGAACACGTCGACCAAACCGGCGCCAAGTGGTTCGCTGGCAGCGTACCTACAAGCTTGAAGCTAGACACTACCGGCACGGCCACGCAAGGCACTGCCCTAGTACAGATGAATGCCAAGCGTGAGCTGAAGGTTGAAATCGTACTCAATGAACGCCCGTCGCAAGTCAGCGGCTTTACTTCCGCAGCCGCCATATACACCCGCGGCGACGAAGCCAAATCAATGGCGCGCTAAATATAGCTGTCTACGGTAGCGGATTCGTACGCGCCGCAGCCGCCAAAACCTACGCGTATATCACATACTGTGCCGGCTGGTATATCCAATACATCCCCCGGTTGCAGCGAGTATACCTTGCCGGCAATAGTGCATGATAACAGCCCTTCGGCACACCACAGCTGTGTGTCGTGCTCATACTTGCGGCCGGTAATTTCCTGGCCGTCTTCGCCAGCCCAGAACGTCGCCTGTATGTGGCGCCGCCCAAACAGCTCCAGCAGCTCTTCTTCGGCAGATTCATATACACGCGACCAACGGGATTTGCGTACCTGCATAAACTAGCTGCGCGGGGTCATTATGCGGAACAGCACACCGCCGATTAAGGCATAGGCTATCAGTGCTATGAGTGATGCAGTCTCAAAAAAACTGCCTGGCAGTGTGCCATTGATTACTTCTGCCGGATGGCCGAAAATGGTACCGAAAGGCACCACGAGCGGGTGGCTGGCGTTATATATCCAGGTCACGAAGTTACTTTCGAGGCTCGCGCCCAACAGCAGAAATACAAATCGCAGGCCTACCAAGACTTCAATCAACCCAAAAACCAGTGAAATAACAGGAGCCATCGTCCATCCTTATTAGTTATTACATGCAGTGTATCACTAAAGGCCTGTCCATTTGAACAGGCCTTTAGAATTAACTGGCACCTACACTCGCGTTATGTATTTACTAGTTAGCTGAGGTTGCAGCACTGCTGTCGTCTGCGGGCTTTTCACCACGCATGCCGCCAGGGCCGCCGCCGTGCCCACCACGCATGGGCATGACATACTGCATGTCAACATCATTGTCCTCTGCCCAGGTACGCAGATCGTCCATCTTGGCCTTGATTTGGTCACGGACAGTGTCGCTGACGTCCTTAGGGCTGGTGTCGCCGCGAAGCGTCTTAATCTCGGCGAGCGCTGATGTGATATGGTCGGCCTGCGCCTGCGTCAACTTGCCGGCCTTCACAGCATCAGTCAAAGCCTGCTTTTGTTCTGCTTCATGCTCGGCTTCTTTTGCCTGGTGGTCTTCGTCAAAGACAGCCTGCACATCGGTCTTGCTCAGATTGAACTTGCTGGCAATCTTATCTACCAGCGACGAACTGCCCGCTGTACTTGCCGAGCTTGAAGTATCGGCTGAAACAAGCCCTACACCTCCGATACCCGCTGCCGCGACGGTCGCTACGGTAGCGCCTACTAACATTGTATGTTTGATATTCATATATACATCTCCTTGTTACGGTTGATATACGAAATATAAACTCCTAAGCTTAGAAAATGCTTAAAGGCTGGGCTATTCTGGCTTTTTATTTTTTGCAGCAATAATCTTACGCTTACGGGCCTTCTCGTATGCGGCACGTTTTGCGGTGATCTTCTCAATCTTTGCCTGCTGTTTTTTGTCGCGTTTCTTCATCCACTACGTAGTATAGGTTATCCTTGTAGTATGAGACAAGCGGCAGGCGTCGCCGTTGCTGATTGCAGGTTTATTGCCGCACGGACGTGAGTAACACTTATACATGTAAGGCTATTTTTCCAGGCGCATACTTAGCCCGATGCCACCAAATGTCTTACATATAAAGGTAGGCTCCGACGGGGTACTCAGCGCGGCATCGTAGTGGTAATTGAGGTCGTTGAACTGCATCATCTCACTTGCGGTAGTAACCCGGCTCATTATAAGCCAGCGGGCAAACGCACCACGGGCAATTTTAGTATGCACTATCACCTGCCCTGGTTCGCCGGTCTTAGGGTTGCTAGTTAGGAACCGTGGCGCTATTACGCGCGCCGGATCTACATATGGGGTAATTGTTTTCGTGTACTCTGCCGCAGATGCGTTTACGATCAAACCATCTGGCGGCAATGTCTCCGCAATAGCCATACCCCAATAACTATACAAATTAGCAAATGCGGGCGCAGGCAGCCGATAGCCCATTTCCAAACGGTACGGACGGACACCGTCATAAGGCCTGAGTATGCCGTATAAGCCTGACAGTATACGTAACGTTTGCTGTGCATAATCGCGGTCGTCATTAGTGAGCGTGGTGGCGCGCAGGCCGCTATATATGTCGCCAACAAAGCTGTCCATTGCCAGTGATTGCTGCGCCGGTTCGCTATTCCAGGCGGCCAGCACTTCGTATGTCTTATGGGAGAGCGGGCCGGAAATGTGCATGGTTGCCTGTAGCTCGGCGGGAGTAAGTGACTGTAGACATGTGGCCAATGGCTCTACCTTTTCAAGCAACACAGGTACAGTAGGCTGCATGGCCGCGGCAGGCGAACGCATTGTCTTAGATGAATGTATCAGGATAGTTACACCCATCAGGCAGTTCCGAAACGCTGGGCAGCACGGACACGGGCTTTAGCAGCCTCGGCTTCACGATTATGCGGCTTAACCTGTGTAGTTAACGTGTTAAGTAATTTTTGGGCAATCACAGATGTCGCTTCAATCGCTTCATTAAAGGCAGCTTCGTTGGCTTTTGACGGCTCGTGAAAACCGGACAGCTTACGTACAAACTGCAGCGACGCAGCCTTGATTTCTTCTTCGGTTGCAGGCGGATCAAAATTAAATAATGTCTTTATATTGCGGCACATGACAGCTCCTGATTATCTACACATTATAGCGCCAACATGTCGTAGGTAGGTAGCACGACGCCTCGCTCTGGACCGTAGCGGCCTTTGGGGGCTGCGTCCATGATCATTTTTGAAAGTATGATGGCCAGCGGCCTATTGAATGTACACGGTGGAATTACAATACCCTTTTTGTCATCCCGGTATTCATCGGAAAAATGCGCCTCGTTAGGGTCAACATATATGCCCGTGCCGAGGCCATATGCCAGCAATAGCCCATGCGCTAGCTCTACAAACGGGTCATGCGCGCCATACAGCAATGCAATCGCCCGTACTGATCTTGCCACCTGCGCCGTAAGTGCGGTAAAGCGGTCGAGGCGGGGGTCAAAATGCGCTTCCAGTTCGGGAAAACCGACGGGCGTGACATTAGCAGCGACCACCACCAGGCCGCCCAGCTCATAGGTAGGGTCCGCAGCTTTCTTTTTCGCTATATGCCGCAAGGCATTCATGCCGGCAAGGCTTTGTGCTACCAGTATCGTAGAGGCCGGGTCGGCTATCTCTTCGTCGATACGGTCTTCCCATTCCTCCGGCACCGGATTATCAGTATTGGGCATTGCAGGCACACTGGCGCGCACATTGAATTCCTGAGCCATGTGCCGGGCTGTATTTTTGAAGACTTCCGGCTTGTCCGGTGTCAGTGTCCAGCCATGCACAATTACCAGATTTTCGATAGCTGCCGGCGGCCCTTCAAAAGGGATTGAGTCCCCAAAGTCCGGCAGGCCTGGCGGGAGAATTCGTGCAAGCATTAAAATATTCTACGATAAGCAGCCAACATATCAAAAGCTTGAAATATATAAAAAACGCCCGCTGAAAACGGGCGTTTTTATGCACTGTTACGGAGGGTTACTGTGCAGGCATCAGCACAGTGTCGATCGCGTGAATAACGCCATTGCTGGCAAGGATATCAGTGATCACTACCCGGCTGTCGTTGATGTACAGGCCACCATCTTCTACCGAGATATTCAGCTGTTTACCGTCAAGTGCTATGGCGTTGTTCAGCTCTTCAGCGGCAGCGGCGTCTACTTTCCCGGCTACCACATGGTATGTCAGGATGTCAGTGAGCAATGGCAAATTCTGTAATAGACCCTCTATAGTACCAGTTGGCAGTGCGGCAAATGCCTGGTCTGTCGGGGCAAATACTGTCTTGTCACCAGGGGCACTCAAGGCGTCAACGAGCCCGGCAGCCTGGACGGCAGCGACCAATGTCGTGAAATTCCCGTTGCCAGCCAGCGTGTCCACAATGGTGCCAGCCGGGCAATCTAAATCATTCTGCTTGTCGGTTAGGTGTTGGATACGGTTCATTTGGCGGTCACGCTCCTGGTCAAAATTTGCAAAGCGGTTAGATAGGCGGTCAGCGATGCGGGTACATTTTTCCTGCTGCCAGTCAGAATTCATACTGTGGGCGCTCACCGTCATAGGTGCTGCGGCAAATAATGAAGTGGCGAGGCTTGCAACTAAAAGTAATTTCTTCATGATATTCTCCAACTAAATGATTATTATGAGGACTTCGTGGTTGCTGCCGTTATACCATAGGCTCCTCCTTGCTGTATTTCAGTGAACGCATAATAAACGACGTCAGGTCGGCGGTAAGCGCCTTTAACACGCTGCCGCGCGGCGGTTCGGGATAGTATTCAAGCAAGAAGCCATTAATGGCATGGGTAACGATTTTTGACTGCGTCACAATCTGATCATTTGCTATAGAAAACTCCCCATGGGCGATGCCAAAGTGGATTATTTCTTCTATATGCAAGTAGGCTTTAGGCGGCAGTATCTTGCCTGGTTTTGCCAAAAAGAGCTGGCGGAAGTGCAGATAATACTTCAGCACAAATACGATGTCCTCGATATGGTCGAACTGGAAGCGTATCAGCTGGTGGAGCTGCTGTTCAGCGGATTGCTGGGGCCGCAGGCCGCGGCGGGCAATACCCAGGTCGGTGTTGGTACGGTCGAAGATGTCTTTCAGCAACATGTCTTTGTCTTCAAAAAAATGATAGATGCTTGATAGGCTGATACCGCTAGACGTAGATAATATACGCATAGACACCCCGTCGTAGCCATTGGCGGCGAACAACTGCTTGGCAGTTGCCCTGATAGTAGTGATAGTATTTTCTTTGGTCATAAAATTGGAACACTCGTTCCAAATAAACTGTAACACTCGTTCCAATAATTGCCAAGCATTGCGTGCTCTATGAACATCTGAAACAATAAGGCCATGGAAGATGCTATTACATTCCGCGGCCTCACAAAAAAATACGGCTCCTTTATTGCCCTCGATAACTTAACACTCAGCATAAAAAAGGGCGAAGTAATGGGATACCTGGGGCCAAATGGTGCTGGCAAGACCACTACTATCCGGTTGTTACTGGGGTTTATCCGGCCCACTGGCGGCAGTGTGTCTGTGCATGGTTTAGACGCCCAGAAGGATATGGTAGCAGTACACCGCCAGCTGGCATACGTACCCGGTGACGCCAGTCTGTGGCCTTCGCTTACTGGCGAAGAGACACTGCATTTACTAGCACAGGTACACGGCAGCACCGACAAAGAATACCGCACCGAGCTAGTACGCCTATTCCAATTTGACCCCACTAAAAAGGTACGCACCTATTCTAAAGGCAACCGCCAGAAAATCAACCTTATCGCCGCCTTGGCCAGCCGTGCGCCTATTCTATTATTAGACGAACCTACGAGCGGTCTGGATCCTTTAATGGAGCAGGTATTCCGTACATGTATCCAGGAAGCGAAAAAACGTGGACAGACTATATTCCTGTCATCGCATATCCTTGAAGAAGTCGAGGCTTTGTGTGACCGAGTTGCAGTTCTGCGCGCAGGCAAACTCGTAGAAACAGGCACGCTCGCCGAGTTGCGGCATTTATCTGCCGTAAAAGTAGAAGCTACTTTTAGCGGGGCCGTGCCCGATATAAAACACTTGGCAGGAATTAGTAATATAGCAGTGCACGGCAAGCATCTCAGCTGTCAGGTGCATGGGCCGATAGAGGGGCTGTTGAAAGAAATGGCTGCCGCTAAGCCCCTAACATTCCTCAGCCGCGAACCGTCACTCGAAGAATTATTCCTATCGCTGTATGGCGATACACAAAAGGAGACATAGCAGCATGGCGGACGCATCCAGCCCAGTACTGCCGCGTGCACATACCGTACTTCGCCGGTTTAGCTTTAGGCTGACCCGCCGTGGCGCCATACTGTATGGCCTACTTGGCAGCGGCATGGCGATCATGCAAGGTATGGCATTTGCGGCTACCTATACCTCCGACATGGCACGCAGCAGCTTTGCGACTACATTAGCCAGCAATCCGGGGCTTGGCATACTATATGGCGAATTGCGTAACATCGAGACGCCTGCGGGCTATATGGTATACCGGACACTCCCGTTCCTAGCGGTAGTAGGCAGCTTATGGGCATTGTCAGCCACCACCCGTATGCTACGCGGCCAAGAAGACGATGGCCGTCTCGACCAATTGCTTACCGGCAGGTACGGCCTTGGCGCTGCAAGCATTGCATTATTAAAGGGCATCGGTTGCAGCCTGCTGTTAGCATTTTTGATTGGTGCGGCCGCCCTTATTGCAATCGGACAGAATGGCGTCATACATGCCAGCGTTACGGCCAGCCTGTTTTTTGCACTCGCGCTGTTTCTGCCATCGCTTTTATTTGTAGGCGTCGGTGCGCTCACCAGCCAGCTAGCCGCTACCCGCCGGCGGGCGATGACATACGGGGTGGGTGCATTGGGTATCCTGTTCGCCATCAGGAGCATAGCAAACGTCATACCGAGCGTGGCATGGCTAAAATGGATCACCCCATTCGGCTGGGCGGACCGGCTTCACCCCTTGACGGGTTCTAACGGCATATGGACAGTTCCATTCTTGGCCGCATTTGGCGTATGTATGTACATCGCCCTGTATTACGCCAGCCGCCGCGACACGGGTGAAAGTATCATTGCCGATACACCACATGCCGTTGCCCACATAGCGCTCCTCAAAAATCCCCTTGGGGTAGCATGGCGCCTTACGCGTGGCAGCTTGCTAGGATGGCTGGCGGCAATATTGTTTGTCGGCATACTTATCGTGAGTATCGCAAAAACAGCCAGCGATGCAGCTGCAAGCTCGCCTACGCTCGTACAGGCACTCGGTTCGATAACCAATTCCCGCAGTGCAGTCACTATAGCATTCGTCGGGTTTAGCGGCCTGCTGACAAGCCTGTTGCTCATGCTATGCGTGGCTAACGGTTTTGGCAGGATCCGCGATGACGAAGCCCACGGCCAAGCCGAAAACTTTCTGGCCGGCCCCGTGTCACGTACTGCATGGCTCGCCAGCCGCGGGGCATTACTGGCCGTTGCGGTCATCGGTATGTGTGCCCTGTCCAGCTTAGTATTCTGGCTAGTTGCACGCGCACAGCATATACCTATATCTGCATTCGATATGGTATTTGGAGGCTTCAATTACACAGGCCCAGCGTTACTGATGCTGGGCGTTGGTACGCTTTTCTACGGTCTTCGTCCGCAGCTCACCAGCATACTGCTCTATACATGGGTCGGCTGGTCATTTGTAGTAGAAATGATCGGCTCGGTCGTGAAGCTCGACGCATATGTATATAGCATGTCATTACTGCGCCACATCAGCATGGTGCCTGCTGTAGCTGTAAACTGGAAAACGTACGCCGTACTCATAGCCATAGGCATAGCTGCGTTTGCGGCTGGCTTGTATCTGTTCAGCCGCCGCGACATTATGCCTGAATAAATACTATTCTATTTTGCCGTCGTGCGCGCGTTCTAGCTCGGCAATGTCCAGTTTGGTCATCTTTAGCATTGCGCCCATGGTGCGTGCTGATTTTTCCGGATCGGGGTCACTCATTAGCTCGTCTAGTCGGGTCGGGGTCACTTGCCATGACAGGCCGTACTTGTCCTTAAGCCACCCGCATTGGCTTGGCTGGCCGCCGTCTGCTGTCAGCGCGTCCCACAACCGGTCAACTTCTTCCTGCGATTCGCAGTTAATCATAATAGAGATTGCTTCAGAAAACTTAAAATCAGGGCCGCCGTTTAATGCGGTAAACCGCTGGCCGTCCAGCACAAACTCTACCGTCATTACGGTGCCTGCCTCTTTGCCGGTTATTTCCGTACCGACATCACCGTAGCGGGTTGTGCGCAATATTTCTGAATTGTCGAATAACGACACGTAGAAGGCAGCAGCCTCCTCGGCCTGCGTGTCGAACCACAGGTTTGTTACGAGCTTTTGCATATGAGATTCCTCCGCTTACGGTTATCTACCTAGTAGGTATAATAGGCTGCCGTGCAGGCAATAACAACCGCTGGCTACGCTTGCGGGTCGCCGGGATAGTTCTCGGAACCTTTTGTTTCGAGCGCTACTGGCTCTAGCTGGTTGGCAGGCTTCAGGATGTTGTCGACGAACTGGTCTAGCTGGTCGTTGGTAAGGTTGGCCTTTACGGCGTAGCCTGCAATACCCTGTTCGCGGATACCTTCAGGGGCGTCAGCTTCGTTCAGGTTAGAGACAATCAATACCTTTACGTTACGTCCCCAGTCATTGGCGCGCATGGTAGCCAATATCTGGTCACCAGCAATCTTCGGGACCATAAGGTCCAGGAGTACCAAGTCGGGTACTTCGCGTTCAATGACCGCCAGGGCTTCCTGCCCGTCGTAGGCAGAAAAACACGCGTAGCCCAGTATTTCGAGGCGCGTCTTATAAATATCGTTCAACGCTACATTGTCTTCAACGATTACTACTTTGAGTGCTGGTTTGTTTGGATCCATATACTCTGATTGTAGACTACTGCTACCCGGCTGTACAGCAAGTGCAATATATACAATTTTATGATTTAATATACGGATGTCTCCTACGGAATTCCCCGCAACTAATGTTGCCGTACTCGGCAAATCCCACGATGTTATGTCCGATGGCGAACTCGTACTATCTGCCGGCTCAATAGCCCGTGTAGAAACTGCCGTAGAATATTTCAAGCAACACGAAGCGGCGTTCGCTGAAAGCCGTGAGCGCGGTATCGGCGGCACCATTGGCATGCTGGGCGGTTTTGCCGCATTAGCCAGCACCGGCCAGGTTGCTCCACCGCCGTACCGCAAACGCGAAAGCACACTAATGTACAGCCTGGCAGTTGACCTTGGTATCCCGCCGGAATACCTAATAAATTCACCTGCTTCTACCAGCACCATGAAAAACCTCCTGCGTCCGAAAGAGGAAGGCCACTTTAGCGAAGTAGGTTTACATAACCCACTCGGCATCGTGACCGAGGATGTCGTAGACAGCAAAGGTGATGTGCAGTACTCACAATATACACGCGCTAAATGGTTTGCCGAGCGCATATACCGTTTGCCACCCGACGCAGTTACGTTTATACCGGTAAAAACTGACCTCAGCCAAGCCGAGCAGGATAGCGAACGCAAGATTATGGCATTCACCCGTGTAGCGTACGGCTTAGCCGAAACACCCGCCGGATTACGGCGCGCCGAATCTGTAGCCGGTATGTTCGCACAGGTCCTCACGACGCTGGGATTACAAAAACCGCCAGCAGCACACTATACAAACCTAAACGACTAATTAGCTAAGGTGCGGCTATGCGCCAAGTATTTCGTCGGCTTTTTCAACGACTGCGTTCGGTTCGGTGTCTGATTTCACCATAATGCCGGCTGCACCTTTGCCTGTTACTTTCTGAGCATCTTCTGAAGTCGATAAATTCGTCAGCACCACTATAGGGATATCGCGCAAGTCATCATCTGCCTTGGCGGTATCCAGCACTTGGAAGCCATCTATCTTTGGCATCATAAGGTCAGTAAACACAATATCAGGGTGGAATGACCGCATTATCTCTAAACCTTCCTGGCCGTCAGTGGCGGTCTGGACTTCATAGCCTGCTATTTCAAACTTACGGGCGTAAATCTTGCGGTATGGTGACTCATCGTCGATAATAAGTACTTTTTTCATAGCTCCTCCTTGGCCTTATGTGGTAGCAGGCTTGTCTTTTTACTCCTGTTCCCGTTCTCGCTCTATTCTTACATGTTTTGCAAGCGGCGTACCAGTTTTTGGCAAAGTAAAGGCAAACGTCGTACCGCCGCCAACCGCAGATTGCTTGATCCACAAGTCGCCGCCCATCTTACGTACCATCTCGCGGGAAATGTATAGCCCTAGTCCCGTACCCGTCGGACGTCCGTGCTGCGCCGAAGACACCTGTGCAAATTTACTAAACAGCTTTTGCCGGTCTTCTTCACTTATGCCCGTCCCGGTATCGGTAACCGTCACTTCGACTTTATCTTTCACTGCTTCCATGGCCAGCGTAATACTACCGGTGTCGGTAAATTTCAAGGAGTTGCCTACCAGGTTTGTAAGTATCTCTACTACCTTGCCTTCATCAGCCTGCACACTGACATCCTTGGCATTACTCATCTTTAAGGCGACTTTCTTTTCTTTAGCGAGTGGTGCAAGATTATTGGCGACGCCCTGTAATGATTTCTTAAGGCTTATATCCGTCAATGTAAACACCATTTTACCCGCCTCAATGCGCGCGACATTCAGCAAGTCATTTACCAAATTCACCATGCGCAAGGTGGATGAACGGATGTCCGTAAGCGGCTCCACTAGGTTTTTATTTACTGGGCCGTAGTCACCGGCAAGGATCATAGAGATGAAAGCGCGGATTGCACCCATAGGCGTACGCAGCTCGTGCGAAGCCATAGATACGAATTCGTTCTTCATACGGTCAAATTCACGCTCCTGCGTAACATCACGAAATACCACAACTGCGCCTTCTACTTCATCTTTGGCGTTACGTATCGGTGCAGCACTGTCGGCAACCGGTATAACAGTGCCATCGGATCGCACCAGGATGGTATCATCGGCCATTTTAGACTGCTTGCCGGAAAGCGCCTCACGGATAAATGTATCTGCTATCGTGTTATTTTTCTCGCTCTTAAAATGAAATAACTGCCGGTAGGGCTTGCCGAGTGCATTGGCTGCGCTGTGGCCGGTAACTAGTTCCGCTGCACGGTTAAATAATATGACAGTGCCGTCACTATCGATGGCGAATACGGCGTCACCGATGCTCGACAGGATGGCCTCGTCTTTTTGTTGTATGGTAATGGCAGCATCGCGTTCGCTATGTAAGTCTTCGGTCATGCTGTCAGCTAGTGCCAGGGCCTGTTCCTTGCGGCGGACTTGTGTCACGCTCAGCGCAGTCGCTAGCGCCGCCACCGTCAAGCCTGCAGATAAGACAATAGCCGGCAGGTAACGGCTCAAACCTTCTTCTCCAAAGGCAGGCGTCGTATACATTGTCAGGCGCCATTTTTGCCCCGCGACTTCCACGGTGCTTATAAAAGGATGGTCTTTTGCAAGGTTAGTAGCTTTGGGATTGTGGGTATACAACACTTCGCCGCTGCGTTCATTGCTAATGATGTACTGTACTTGGCTTTTCTGTGCGTTCTTAAAGATGTCCGCAAAAAGCTTGCTGTCTTCAAATACAGCGTTCACAAAACCATATATTGTCTGCCGTCGCTGGGCAACCGTCTCTACCGCCGGCACTGCAGAAGTATTACCTTCCTTATATATAGGAATAGTGATAAAGAACCCGGGGCGTGCTGGCAACGATCGGTCCAGCCGGGAGGCATTGAGGTCAATCGTATCGGTGGCGGCAATATCATTAGTGTCGCGGGCTTTTTCTAATGCCCTAAGGCGGATATCGTTACTGGCCAGGTCAAAACCATAATCAGTTGCCGCTGTCGCGGGCTGCACGTACGTCACTGGATATGATACATCGCCTGTAGGCTGTGGGAATATGGCAAATTTGGAGAGCGTGGGGAACGCGGCGTTTGCCTGGCCGCGCATTTCTTTCGTGAATGCTGCACGCTGGTTTGCAGGGACATTGCGCGCAAAACTAATCGCATTAAAGCCAGGGTAGTATAAGTTCAGCTGCGAAGATGTAAAGAAGGTATGATATTCATCCACCGATGCATAATTGCTGGCCTCAAAGAACGAACGGTACCCACGCAGCGCACTTACATAGCCGCTTATACGATCCTGCATGTCATCCTTAGTACGCTGTATTTCCTGACTGGCGGCAGTAGAGCGGGCGCGGTCGTAATTCTGGGTACTCTGATGCCATGCAGCCCCGGTAATAAGGATAATAGCCGCGCCTAATAGAACAGGCTGGCTGTACTCCGTAAAACCGCGCAGCGCCCGGGCAAAGAACGTTAACTGGTTTGCAGCAGATTGCAGCCCAAAATTGAGTAGAAGCATACAAATAGCAGTGTTGAGCGGCATCGGTAGCTGGTCTGTAACATTATATAGCCCTGCCACGCCAAACCCATACCCGACTACCGACATGAGCGCTATGATAAACGCAGCACTCGAAGCAATATGGAATGCATACTGCTGCCACAGGCGTTTCTGGCCGGACAGTATAGCAAGCTCCATAACACCAATCAGCATAAACAATATTGCAGCCCGTGGTGATGCATAGCCACTGTGCGTACCAATGCCGAACTGACCACTAAACAACAAGCCATCTACCCTAAAATGGGCACTCATAGCCGTCTGTACCAACACCGACCAGCCAAATAAGATGGTTACTACCGCCATAATTGAAAGCAACCGAGTACGATGGGCTGCCATGGCGCCCGCCCGCTTAATCAGCACAAGTAAGGCTGCCTGCAACAGCAGGAATACGCCCACCATAGGGTTCATGGGCTTTAGCGTAGGTACGATGGATTTAAGCACGTCGTTTTCCAGTACCCAACCCGCTAACCCGCCGCCAGCGAGCAATAATACAGCGGCGGCAGTTACGATCCGCGTCGTATTGTCGCGCTGTTGTTCTGTTTGGTCTTCATGGAACATCCATTGCATAGCAGCCACCGGGTCGCGGAATACACGGGCATACTCTCCCATGCCGCCACCACGGATAAGGTACTGGATAACCATGCCCAGTGCCCGGTTGCGGTTGCAAATGGCTATTTTAGTCAAACCTAAGCCGCCAAGCTTTTTAGCCATACGCCGCGCTTCGCTATCCTGGCCTGTCACTGCCCGCGCATCAATCAACAGATATAAAGGCAACCCTTGCTTGCGGAGTACTGCCGCCAGGGCTTGTGTCTGTTCTATACTCACACGTACGGCTGCGCCATCGATATATCCATGCATTTCACAGAGGATAATGTCTTTAGCAGTCCGCGTAACGCGCACGTAATTATTTAGATTTGCAGGTCCCACCGCATTCTTCATATGTATACCAATAGTACCATCCGGCAGGCCGGACGCATATCATAAAAGTAAGTTTTATTACATACTCTACTACTGTTAATTTGTAGTATATACCAGTGAACAACTATTCAGGACAACTAGCTTATACTTTTGACAACCGTCCAAAACTGTACCCGCCAGGTTTTACCACCCAGTCAGACGGTGTAGTTATTGCCGGGCCTGGCCAGATGGTGCAGTTTTATGACGAAAAAGACTTCCTACACAATACGCTGCGCGAATTTATTGGCACCGGCCTCTACGCCGGCCATACCTGCATACTTATAGCTACAAAACAACACATCAACGAGTTGGAAGGCCAGCTTGCAGATGCCATTAGCCAGTCAGTGACCGGTAATAAAGGCCAATACATTGCCCTTGATGCCCATGACACAATCAACCGTGTCAGTATCAACGGCAACCCGGACCGGCAACGCTTCATGGAAGTCATTGGCGGCCTGTTGGACGAAACAGTACAACGCGGGCATCTAGTGCGTGTATACGGTGAAATGGTAAATATCCTATGGCAGGACGGCAAGCCAAAGGCCGCCCGGCAAGTGGAACAATACTGGAATGACGTAGCTGCCATATACCCTTTCTTTCTCTACAATACCTACCCTTCCCGGCACAATATCCAGGCCAATGTCCCAAGCGTTGCCAGCAGCCTGCAAAGTGAAATAAAGCACCGTGAGGAGACCGAAGCCGCACTCCAACAGCTAGAAGCCCGCACAACTGGCTTGCTGGCCGAACGCGAACACCTGATGGAGCTTAACAACGCAAAAGATGAGTTCATATCGCTTGCTTCCCACCAGTTACGCACACCCGCGACCGGCGTAAAGCAGTACATTGGTATGCTACTGCAAGGCTTCATAGGCGACCTCACCGAAGCACAGCGCAACTGCCTGGTAAAAGCCTATGAGAGCAATGAGCGCCAGCTAAAGATCGTCAATGACCTGCTATTGGTAGCCCGTGTGGATGCTGGCAAGATGACAATCAGCAAACAGCCGTGTGACTTAGTTCAGCTGATACGCGATGTCGCCAGCGAACAAGAAGAGGCCATTGGCATGCGCCGGCAAACTATTGAACTACAGCTGCCTAAAAGCCTAAAGATACATGCTGATGCCCGCTATTTGCGGATGGTAGTCGAAAACCTAATAAATAACGCCAGTAAGTATTCTGGCGACGGGCTGCCCATCTACGTCAGCACCAGGCGGCGCCACGGCAAAGCGATCATTGGTGTAAAGGATGTTGGCGTAGGCATCAGCAAACATGACCTTCCGAAGCTATACCAAAAATTTTCACGCATCTACAATGAACGGTCCACCGTTGTCGATGGCACCGGTTTGGGGTTATATTGGTCAAAGCGTATCATCGAACTGCACGGCGGCACACTTGACGTAGTCTCGCGTATCGGGCGCGGATCAAAATTCTCTATCACCCTACCGGTTGAACCCTCAACATAAACAGCAAATGTTAATAAATAGTTAATTCCTTTCACTTAGTAAGCGTGCTATATTTAAAGCTAAAGCTTATCGTAATTTTAAGACATGATCATACACTTATTGGGAAAGGCCAAACGGTCAATAGTGCGCGTAATATCCATTGTCTTGGCATGGACTTTTTGCAGGGCAATACCTATGGCTGTCTACGCATTCCAGTATGGTATGCACCGCATACGTCCCTATCGGAATTATATCCGTAAACATGCCCGGATAACTGCGCTTGCAATAGCCGGTTTTGTACACAAGCATCTTAAGAAAATACACTACCATGCAGCCCACCGCCCGCATCAGTACCTGCTGGGGCACGCATCATGGTATGCCAAATGGCACGACTTCAAGTATCGCAACCCTGCGCATATTGCCTTTGTCGGTGCATATACACTTGGCGTTGCAATCTTAATGATAAGCGTGTACCGGGGTACGTTCGCGTTGCCCGACCTCACCGATTCCTGGGACTTCAGCAGCAGTGCAGCGTACACCATCGACAATGGTATAGAAACATCAGGCACCAGCGCCCGCCTGAAGGCACAGAATTACACCAGCGACGCCAACACGGCTGGCCTGTTCCATATGGATGAATCAACCGGTACGAGCGTGAGTGACAGTTCCAGCCATAACAACACCGGCACCGTAGGCAATACTGCGACGTGGCCGGCAGGCAGCCTAAACAACGCCCTCGGTCTAAATGGCAGCCTTACTAACGTCAACGTCCCGGATTCCGCCAGCCTATCCCTGTCACAGGCTAACAGCTTGGAGGCTTGGACAAAGTTCAACTCCGCCTTTAGCGCCGGTAGCCACGAGCACCGGGAAGGCATCCTTGATAAAGGCTCATACCGGCTATACTACGACCAGGAAAGCGGTAAAGTCACATACGAACTGGCCAATTCTGCCGCCACGAACTGGTCACAACAAGCTGGCAATGACATCAACAACAGTTGGGACTTAAACGGCAAGTTTGCCGTAAACGCCCAAGTTAATATAGGTACTGACGTATATGTGGCCCTTGGCAACGCAATCGGCGACGCCGAAGTGTGGAAATGGGATGGCACTGCTTGGACCCAGATAGGTGGCGATGGCAAAAATAACAGCTGGGCGGCACAAACATTCGAGAACGTTATGAGCATGGCTAAAAACGGCAACACGTTATATGCCGGATTAGGTAGTTCAGCAGGTGACGCCGAAGTGTGGAGCTGTGATGCCAGCACCGGCTGCAACACCTGGACAAAAATAGGCGGCGACGCCCTCAATGGCAGCTGGGCCGTAAACACCTTTGAAGAAGTGGACAGTATGACGGTAATGGGGGGCAACCTGTATGCCGGACTGGGCACCACCGCTAATGATGCCCGCGTCTACCGATGGAACGGTACGGCATGGACCTGGGTAGGCGGCTTTGGCATCGGCGCACCGTTTAACGCCTTTACTACCGGCTACGAAGCTGTCTATAGCATGTCTAACGACGGCACGAATGTATACGTCGGTTTCGGTAACACTGCTGGCGACGCTGACGTATGGCGGCTAACTGGCAACACATGGACCCAGATAGGCGGTGATGCATTAAATACCAGCTGGGCGGCCAGCACCTACGAAACAGTCGTCAGTATGCGTTATTTCAACAGCACCCTGTATGCAGGCTTAGGCACCACCGCAGGCGACGCCGAAGTGTGGGCCTATAATGGCACTTCCTGGACGCAGGTAGGCGGCGACACGCTAAACTCCAGCTGGGACAGCACATCCTATGAAGGCGTCTATAGTTTTACCGACGATGGCACCAGCCTCTACGCAGGCTTAGGCAACACGGCTGGGGACAACGAAGTATGGAAGCTTACTAGCGGCACATGGTCCAAAATAGGCGGCGATGGGGTTAATAGCGGGTTTACCAACACTCACACGCAGGTCAACGCCCTGCTCTATGCTAACAGCACCTTATATGCCGGCCTGGTGGCGACTGGCGCCAACGCAGAAGTATGGTCGTTTAGCGGCAGCACCTGGACAAGGATTGGCGGTGGCTTCGTTAACGGTAGCTGGGGAGGCTTTAACCTGCAAGATGTCGAGACAATGACAGTGTACGGCAACTACCTGTACGCCGGGCTCGGTAACACCGTAGCAGGCAACGCCCAGATATGGCGGTTTGACGGCTCAAACTGGCAAATTGTAGGCGGCCAGGGTATCAGCAGCAGCTGGGCGGCCAATACCTACGAAGATGTCATGAGCATGGTGAGCTATAACGGCAATATGTATGTCGGGCTTGGTACTACTGCTAATGATGCTGAGGTATGGAAATATAACGGCACAACATGGTCACAGGTAGGCGGTGACAGCATTGCCAGCAGTTGGGGCGCCGGGTACGAAGAAGTAAGCAGCCTGGCAGCCTACGGCGGTAACCTCTATGCCGGATTAGGCAACTCAGCAAACGATGCCGAGGTGTGGCGGTATAACGGCACTGCCTGGACAAAAATAGGCGGCGATAGCCTTAACAGCGGCTGGACAACCAACTTTGAACGCGTCAGCACCTTAGCGGTATTTAACGGCCAACTGTACGCCGGGCTGGGCAACTCAACAACAGATGCCGAGGTGTGGCGCTGGAATGGCACTGCCTGGTCTAAAATAGGCGGCGATGGTGTTAATAGCAGCTGGAACACTAACTACGAACAAGTCGAATCCATGATCCCATACAATGGCAAGTTGTACGCTGGGCTAGGTAACTCCACTGCTGATGCCGAGGTGTGGGAGTATAACGGCACTGCCTGGACCCAGGTAGGCGGCGATGGCCTTAACTCCAGCTGGATAGACGGCCAATACGAACAAGCCAAATCACTTACTATGTATGACGGCAAGTTGTACGCTGGGCTAGGTAACACGGCTGGTGACGGCGAAGTATGGGAAATGGACAATGGCACATGGGAAAAAGTAGGTGGCTCAAGCGTTAATGGTAGCTGGGCAGTGAATACCATCGAGACGGTACGCAGTTTTAGTGTATTCCGCGGCAAGTTGTACGCCGGCATAGGTGATAGCGCTAACGTCGACGCAGCAGTATGGTCATACGGCAACAATGGCTTCCTGCAATCAAGCACTACTTCACAAGACACTAACTGGCACCATATAGCCGCGACATACGATGGTACTACTATGAAATTATTTATTGATGGCGTAGAGAACGCCTCTACCGCCGTTACACAGTCACTGCCCGATTCGGTCCAGCCATTACTAATTGGCTCTACTTATGGCAGCGGTGAGTCGGGTGTCAGCCAAGGTTACTTTGACGGCAACCTAGATGAGGTACGCATTAGCAATAGTGCGCGCAGCAGCTTTACCACCAAGCCGTACGCTACCACACCTCAGACAGTCACCCTTACTAATGCCGTCCGCAAAAGCGGCATCGCCAGCTGGGACAACTTCAGCGCCAACGAAACTGCCAATGGTGGCAGTATTAATTACCGGCTTTCCGACGACGAAGGCGCTACCTGGAAATACTGGAATGGCAGCGGCTGGGTACTTTCTGCGACGACTACCGAGGCGAGCAGCGTGGCCACGGTCAACACTCATATCAGCACCTTCCCTGTGACATTCCGTGGCATTACCTGGCAGGCCGTTCTCAGCGGCAACGGCAACCAGCGCACCACACTTAACAGCGTCACCTTGCAATCTACTTCCGACACCAATGCACCGGCAGCCAGCGGCATCAGCATCGCCGCCAAGAAGACAGCCAGCGGCAGTACCTTGTCCAGCAATGACTGGACAAACGGCAGCTCACCATACTTCAGCTGGAATGTAGCCACGGACGTCGGCTCCGGCATTAAAGGCTACTGTGCCTACCTTGGCACCGATAATACGGCCGACCCGGCAACCACAAAAGGCCTGTTGGGCGCTTCACCTGCCACAACTGGCGGTTTCTGCCAATACCTAGTCACCAGTCCTACGCTCGACCTGGCAACCTCAGGGGCGCTCGCCACGGCACTCACTACCAGTAACTCGCCATACTACTTAATCCTTAAGCCTATGGACAATGCTGGCAATGTCTCCACCGACACTACCAGCTTCCATTTCCGCTTCGACAACACTGCACCAACCAACCCGGGATTCATTACTGCACCATCCGGTTTCGTAAACGACAAAGCCGTCACCCTTACCTGGCCAACCGCAACAGGGAACGCACCCGTTGACAACAATTCCGGATTGGCTGGCTTGCAATACCGCATCGGTACCACTAACTGGTATGGCGACAGCCACACCGGTACAGGTGACATCAACGACCTGCTAGCCAATGACGGCTCGTACACCATGCTGAACAGCCCCGACTTCCCTAACCTACAAGAAGGCACCAACACGGTATACTTCCGCACCTGGGACCAGGCCGGCAACGTCAGCAGCTCATATGTTACGGCCGCCATAAAAATCAACACTGCCGGCACGCCATCCGGGCCGCAAAATGTCCAAGCTACGCCATCCACCAACACCACCAATGCATTCGCCTTCTCCTGGTCGCCGCCTTCATCGTTCGTAGGGAGCGCAGGCAACCTAACATACTGCTACACTGTCAATGCACTTCCTTCTGTCAATACCTGTACATTTACCAGCGGCGGCGTGACATCACTTGGCTCTGGCGCCTATGCTACCCAGCCCGGCGTTAACACCTTCTATATTGTTGCCCGCGACGAATCCAATAACATTAACTACGACAGCTACGAAACAGCTACATTCACCGCCAACACGACCGCGCCAGGCATCCCGCTGAACGTTGATATTGTAGACGTATCTATCAAGACTACCAGCAATTGGCGTTTAGCCCTCACCTGGGATGTCCCATCCGCCAGCAGCGGTATAGCCACCTACAAGGTCTACCGTTCCACGGACAATGCCACATTCTCGCCCGTTGGCTCCAGCTCCAGCACGACCTACATCGACGCCAACCTCAGCCAGCAGCGCTACTACTACCAGGTGCGCGCCTGCGACAACACCAACAACTGTGGCGCAATGAGTGCCGTCGTCAATGACCTGCCGACTGGCAAATTCACCACTCCTGCAGAAATTGTAGCTGCGCCGGTAATAGCCAACATTACCACCAAAAAAGCAGAAATATCATGGAGTACCGACCGCGCCAGCGACTCAAAGATTGCCGTCGGCACCACCAGCGGCGAATACAGCCCGTCAGAAGTAGGCAATTCTACACAGGCCACCGCTCACCATATCAACCTCGACAACCTCAGCGCTGGCACTACATACTATTTTGTAGCCAAGTGGACTGACGAAGACGGCAACACTGGCATGAGCCAGGAGTACAGCTTTACGACCGCACCGCCACCATCCCTAAAAGAGATCAGCATGGTCAGTGTCAACCTAAACGGCGCAACCATCCAGTTTACCTCCAAGAACGCCAGTAAAGTCTCACTATTCTACGGCAAGAGTGAAGGCTTCGGTGGCCTGAAAGCCGTCAACACCTCACTCAGTGAGTCCACCTATCCGGTAGCTATCGGCAGCTTAGAAGATGGCAGCAAATACTACTACAAGCTGGTATCGTATGACTCTGAAGGCAATGCCTATGAGGGCAGTATCTTCTCGTTCACCACGCCACCCCGCCCGCGTATTACCAACCTACGCTTCCAGCCTATCAGCGGCGAGCCTACCAGCACCCAGCAAGTCACCTGGGAGACTAATGTGCCTTCTACTAGCAGCATTACATACGGTAAGGTAGGCACTGGCGGCGCCGAAGCCAATGACCCTGCTGAAGTAACCAGCCACAAGATAACCATCCGCGACCTACAGGATGACAGCGAATACTTCCTGGTCGCCCAATCACGCGACAAAGACGGCAACCTAGCCGTATCCGACCGTCAAGTATTCCGCACCGCCCTGGATACCCGCCCGCCAAAGGTCAGTGAGATAACCGTAGAATCGTCTATCCGCGGCACTGGCGCTGAAGCACGCGGCCAGGTGGTCGTGTCATGGCACACCGACGAGCCGGCCACCAGCCAGGTAGCCTTTGCTGAAGGCTCGGATGCCACGACCTTCAATAACCGTACTGCAGAAGACAATGCCCTGTCGTTCGAACATATCGTAATCGTTTCCGACCTGCCTACCAGCAAAGTGTACAGCGTACAGCCCGTATCACGTGACAAGTCCGACAATGCCGGTACCGGCAAAGCCCAGTCCGCCATTATCGGCCGCGCCTCCGACAACGTACTGACCGTGGTACTCAACAGCTTAAAGAAAGTATTCGGGTTCTAGTATGGGCAGCAGCAGGGTAATTATTAAGGCGACCGGCATTAGCCAGCAGTTCAATGTCGGTGAAGAAATCGTCACGCCTATCAAAGAGGCGAACTTCGAGCTAATGGAGAGTAGCTTCAACATCATATACGGGCCATCAGGCAGCGGTAAGTCTACCCTACTGAACATTCTGACTGGGCTGCAAAAGCCGTCCAGCGGTACGGTTACGTTTGACGGGCACGAAGTATACAAGCTGTCCCCTGACGAACTAGCCTTTTTCCGCGCAACACGGCTGGGCATCGTGTACCAGAACAACTACTGGATCAAAAGCCTAAATGCTGTAGAAAACGTATCAATACCGCTGTATTTCCTGGGATACTCCCGCCAGCGTGCCACCGAAGTGGCCGCCTATGCCTTAGAGCAGGTAGGCATGCAAGACTACGCCAAGAAATATCCTGTCCTGCTGTCCGGTGGCGAGCAACAGCGTATCGCCATGGCCCGGGCACTGGCCAGCAGCCCCTTGTTTATCATTGCCGACGAGCCTACCGGCAGTCTGGACAGCACCAACGGTGACAAAATCATGGAAATCCTGCGCACCGCGCAGCAGGAAAACCGCCGTACGGTCATCCTAGTGACACACAACATGGAATACCTCCCGCTGGCCGACCATCTCCTGCATATCGAAGACGGCCGCATCCAGGAGCTTCAGCACGATTCAATTACCCAGGCAACGAACGCCCTATTCGACCAAATGCGGCAACGTATTGACCGCCTCTCGGCAGCAAGGAAAGACAAGGCATGAGCAAACACGTCGGCAACCCCAATATCGTTCCCACAAGCGTACTGATACATATGGCATGGAGGAACCTAGTCCACAAGAAGCTACGCGCCTTCCTGACAATCTTCGGCGTCGTGATCGGTATTGGCGCCATATTCTTCCTGTTGTCTTTTGGGCTGGGCCTACAGAAGCTTGTCACGAACCAAGTCATTGGCAACCAGTCAGTAAAATCAATTGACGTAACCACACCAAACTCCAAGATCCTGCGCCTGGACACTGAGACATTCACCAAAGTGCGTAACCTGCCACGCGTCACCCAGACCGGCGCATCGTATTCGTTTGCCGGCAGCCTGAAAGCCAGCGGAAGCGAAATCGACACCATCGTATACGGCGAAGATACCGTATACCAGAAGATGGAGAACCTCACCACCAGTACCGGCCGGCTCCTAAAGGCGGGTGACCAAAAATCCATTTTGATAAACCTGGCCGCCTTACGCGCAGTAGGCTTAAAAGACCCTAAGACAGCTATTGGCAAAAAAGTATCCTTGCAAGTTCCACTACAGGGCGCCACCCAAGCTACCGTCGCTTCAGAGTTTACGGTTGTGGGTGTCATCGACAGCCAAAGCGGCAACGAAGTATACATCCCTGGTACTATATTCACCACCGCCGGTGTCCCCGCCTATTCCCAGGTGAAGGTAGAAGCCGACCGCAGCACCGATGTTGCGGCCCTCCGCAAACAAATAGAAAGCATGGGATTGCTGACTACTTCGCCTATTGATACCGTCGACCAGATCAACCAAGTGTTCCGTTTCTTCAACGTCATGCTGGCGGGCTTTGGCGCGATTGGCATGATCGTAGCAGTGCTGGGCATGTTCAACACCCTTACTATATCCCTACTGGAACGCACCAAGGAGGTCGGCCTGATGATCACCCTGGGCGGCCGTAACCGCGACATGCGCAAGCTGTTTATCTTTGAAGCGGTCCTGCTGTCGGTCGCAGGTGCGGTCATCGGCATTATCTTTGCCATTGTACTCGGCCAGATTATAAACCTTATCATGAACGCATTTGCCCAGTCCCGCGGCGTCACCGACCACTTCCAGTTATTTGCCATCCCATGGTGGCTGGTACTAGGGGCAATCCTCTTTATGCTGTGCGTAGGCCTGCTAGTAGTATATATCCCCGCCCGGCGTGCAGCCCGCATCAACCCCATCGACGCCCTCCGGCGCGAATAGGCAAGCACAATACAATAACAGCCAACGGCATGCCGTTGGCTGTTATTG
>Ga0075369_10000010_pt1 | contig 77564 bp, 77 predicted proteins | sample EndMethybrTD3034_FD_71400 | JGI IMG/M metagenome (GOLD analysis project Ga0075369, IMG submission 71400) | Populus endosphere microbial communities from Tennessee, USA - Endosphere MetaG P. TD hybrid TD303-4 | ecosystem: Host-associated > Plants > Roots > Endosphere | place: USA: Tennessee...
CCATTTAACTGAGCGCCCTGGCCTTTTATAGCGGTAAACATTTTGTCTAACAATGGTTCGTACATAACAGCAACTTGCGGCTGGCCGTCAACCACGTACGCCAAAGAGAACATAGCGGTTGGCGCGCCCAAAATGAATCCGGCTGTACCATCAATAGGATCACAGACCCACAATTGCGCGCGATCTTGGTGTAGCGAATCTTCTTCGCCCAAAACACCGTGATCCGGGAATTGTGCCTGCACGCGATCAATCAGTAATTGGTTAATTTTGGTATCGGCCTCTGTTACAGGCGTATTGTTGCTTTTGGTTTGGACGCTCTCGCGAGCTTTGCCAGCGTAGTCACGCATGATGGCGCCAGCCTCATGGGCAACTGCCACGGCAAATTGAAGTAAAGTTTCGTTGTTCATGTTCCTTTTAACTATATAACGTTCACGCTATAAGATCAAAAGCTCATGCTTACAAACAAAAAGAACCCGAATAATCAGGTTCTTTTTGCCACATATAAAGCTCCCATGTCATTCTTGCAAATGAGATGGCTCGCATGAGCTTGTACGGATTTTTGTTTTTAAACGGTGTCGTCGCTTTCGACTAGCCTTAACTATATAGCTACACGTCTAGGTCGTCAAGTTCTTCAAGTTCTTTGCGAGTCTTGCTGGCCATGCTGCTTTCTGCAGGCTCATCGCTATCCGTTGAGCTATCGTCATTCGATGAAGACGAAGATGATGTGTCGGTAGTGTCGTCTGATGAACCAGTCGATCCGTTACCGTTGTCCACAATCTTTAAGTTGTAACGAGCATCATTTTTGGTACCCAAGGCTCGCAATAATGTACGCAAGCTTTGCGCAGTCGCGCCTCGCTTACCAATGACACGACCCAAATCTTCTGGGTCTACGGTTAATTCAAGCAAAACGCCCTTCTCGTCAATACGACGAGCAACCTGTACCGCTTCAGGGTTGCTGACCAGAGACTTTACTATAAATTCTACAAATTGCTGGTCGATGCTACTCATGTGAGGACTCCTCCACTTACTGGTACTTATCCATTATAGCAAATAAAAATCCGACTTGCTGGAAACAAGCCGGATTTCTGACACAAAGTGTAAATTATTCTTCGGTCTTTTCTTCTGCAGGAGCTTCAGCCGGTGCTTCGGCTTCTACTGGAGCCTCTTCTTTTGGCTGGTTCTTGCGAAGCTTTTCCGGGTTACGAATAGCGCGCTTTTTTTCAGCAACAACTGATTTTACCCATTCTGGCAATGCAACACCTTCAGATTTTAGCAGACGAGCTGCGCGGTCTGATGGCTGTGCACCGTTACTAAGGTAGAAAGCTGCCTTTTCTTTATCGATGGTGGCAACCTTAGCGTGAGGATCGTAGCTACCCAAGGTAACAACGACTTTACCGCTAGTAGGCGTAACGCGTGATTCTTGAACAACCAAGCGGAACATGGCGTGGCCCTTGCGTCCAGTGCGTTGCATACGAATAGCTAACATAATCTTACTTTATTCTCTCTTTCGTTCTCGTTTAAGATTTAACCTAAAGTCTTGCTTTATTTTACAGATAAGCGCCTCTGATGTCAACTCTGATTAACAGAAACTAGTGGGCCGGCGTCTCGTCTGGCTGCAATGCATCAATAAATGCTCCAATTTCAGCGATCCTCTCTGGAGTCAAGGCGACGGCAATAGTAGGATAGTGCTCGTGAACGCGTTCATGGATCGTGTAAGCATACATGGCGTCCGTATCAACACGCACTTGCGAATACGCGCCCTCAAGTACACGGTGGGCTATAGGGTACGACTCCTGACTAATAAGCGTACTTGCAGTTGCCACCATAAACGAATTGCCCGCATGCGGATAGTCTTGCAATAATGCTGCTCGACGAGCAACTTGTTCGTCAAATGAAAGTACTCGTTGGTCACCACCAGCAGCGGGCGACCAATGCCAGGCCTCAAGAGCCGTCGTCCAATAATAAGGCTTGTCGGCAATTGTGGAAGTGCCATGATATGTGGCACGCTGAATGGTCGCATAAGCAGGGGCTGGCGAGGGCATCACAATACCATGGTCCAAAATTTTGGCGATCATACGACCGGCTAGGTCACGTCGTTCTTCAGGTGAGATGTGCGATGCCACAATGTCTACCATCTTGCCATGCCGAGCCCTTGTCCACTCCTCTTGGTGCTTTTCTGGGTCAAGAACAGTAGATGATTCGCGCTTGCCTGCCTGGGCTTCGCGAGCCTCTTTTGCAGTCGCGGCCTCTTGGTGCGCAAGTACGGCTTGGATAAAATCATGAGCTTCGGGATGGACGTCAACCAGGGCACGAGGTAGCTCAAGATTCGCCATACGGTATTCTAGGCTTTGTATTTTAGGAGAGCGGCTTCGGCGGCTTTTTGCTGGCCCATTTGTTTGCTTGGGCCCGAGCCCTTGCCCTTTAAGTCGCCGTTTACGAATACGCCAACGGTAAAGATCTTATCGTGGTCAGGGCCTTCTTCGTTGAGCACTTTGTAGATTGGCGTGTGGCCATCTTTGCTCTGTGCAACTTCTTGCAGGTGTGATTTGGGGTCCATCCACGAGCCACTTTCCAAAATGTCTTTAAAGGTGCTCAGAATACTTTTAGTAATGAACTGCTTCGCTACGTCATAACCTTTGTCGAGGTAAATAGCACCGGTTACTGCTTCAAAGCTGTTAGCCAAAATTTGCGCGCGAGCCCGGTCGGTGCCGCGTTTTTCGCCACGACTTAGGCGAAGCATTGGTTCAAAACCAAACTTTGCAGCTGCTGCGCCAATAGATTCGGTGCGTACTAATGCGCTGCGCCAGTTGGTCAAAATACCCTCTGGTTCGCTAAAGTTGTTAAACAGATATTCGGTTACTACTAATTCCAGCACAGCGTCGCCCAAAAATTCCAGGCGTTCGTTATGCTCTTTGACAGTTTTTTTGTGCTCGTTTACATATGAGCGGTGCGTGAAGGCCGTTACCAGTAATTCGATGTTGTCAAAGGTAACGTCCAAGTTCTCTTTTGCGAATGATTGATATGCGCTGTAATCCATGATTACTCCTTTAGAGTCGTGCTTCCCGTATCTTTTTCATGCCTAGCAGAATCAGCTTGCCAATATCTTCGTATGCAATTTTGTCCATAGCCTCTTGAGCTGGCAGCCATTTGATATCGTTGAGCCAATCTTCGCCACTAAGATCGTTGGTATCGCCCTGAGCCTGCACTAAATATATGTGCATAGTCATAAGGACCAACGTGTGGCCACGTCGATAGCGGAAATTAACCTTGCCGAGCCAATTCATCACTTTCATTTCTTTCAGGCCGGTTTCTTCCTGAATTTCACGTTTTGCGGTGTCTTTGGGCTCTTCGCCTTCCTCAACGTGACCTTTGGGAATTGTCCATCGGTTTTTGGCGTCCTGGATCAGCAAGATTTCTAATTGATTGTTATGTTTGTTGCGGCGAAAGATTATGCCGCCCGAGGTTGTCTCGCGTACCACTTCTTCGATGGACGGGCGACGGTTTGTAACCAATCGCTTTATGCCCTGAAGTGGCTTGGGCCGTTTCATGCGTCGTCCTTCTCTTTGACAGGTCTCACTTCTGCATCGTCATTGTCATCCGCGGTGGCATCTGACGCATTGTCAGGGGTATCCGTGGCTTTAGGAGTGGCATCTTCAGTTGGCGCGTCATCGCCTTGCTGTTGGCGCAACAGTGTGCCGAGCACGCCGTTCACAAACTTAGACGAGTTGGTGCTACCAAATGCCTTCGCCAGCTCCACTGCTTCGTTGATAACCACTTTTGGTGGCACGTTTTGACTGTGCAACAACTCGTAAGCACCCATGCGCAATATAACGCGGTCCATACGAGCAATTTGGCTAATGGGCCACTCTGGTGCAAGCGGCTGCAAGACAGTATCAAGCTGCTCTTGCTCAGTGTCAACGCCAGCTACAAGCTCTTCAATAAAAGAGGTGTCGTCGATAGTGGCTTCGTAGCGTGTAATGTTACGCTTAAGGACTTCGGCAAGGTCAAACGTAGCGTCGTCTGAGTCACGACGAAAGTCCTGCTCATACAGGGTTTGCAGTGCAATGATACGACCAAGGTGACGATTTGATGCCATTAGGGGCGAGCCTTTTTGTTATGTTTTTAGTATACCTTATTACTAAGGTTAGGCTGCTTTTTCGACTGTCTTTTTCGTTGTCTTTTTAGCTGCAACAGGCTTAGTGGTAACTCGCTTGGCTTTAACTTCAGCGGTCAGAGCTTTGCCTGATTCGCGACGAGTGGTAAATGCCTTAACTGGTGAGCTTGCATTAACTTTGCGAGCCAATTCCAATACCAAGTGGCTACGGCGAGCGCCGGTGCGGCGTGGTGATGTTCGTTTCTTTGGTTTACCCATGAGTAAACTACTCCTTCTTCTCTTGTGACTGTGTTATCAAAATGATACTTGCGGCTTATTATACCGCATCTGTTACGAAACCTCAAGCAAATAGATACCGCGCCAATGTGATATCATCAGTGCGTTATGGCAGGCCCTGAGTTATCAACAGAAGAAATCAAAGAGATCGTACGCGATATTGAAGTTGGCGATCCACAGACAAACGCACTGCTTGGCCTTATGGCCCTCAGTCAGGCAGGTTGTGTTTTTGTGGGAACAACCGATCCTACCCCAGTCGAGCAGCACATTCCCCGGCCCAATCCCCGTATTAAAAGTCTTTTGCATGATGGTTTAGAATTTTACCTAGGCGAGCCTGAGCAGTCGCTATTACAGGTAACGTGGTCAGGAAGATTGGCAATTACGCATGGCCTGCTTGGTGACGTTAACATACCGGACCAGCGCCAGCTTTTGGGCAAATCGTTTGGGCCTTTTGGGCGAAACTACGGCTGGCGCAGCGCGCCGCCCCTGACAACAACAACGCAGACGGGCGAATCTTCATATTTACTCGACGAGCATGATATTAAACCACATGCTGATCGGCGTCTACTTACCAAATTGCATCAGTCACCACAAGAAATCGGCTATGTAGACATTCTGCGCAAAGACCCTCTCCACACGTATGAATGGTGCTATACGGAAGGCGCCGATGGTGAGCCAACCATGCGTAACGGCATTATATTGACTCCTGATCCACAGGATGTCATTGCTCGTTTAACTATCCACGGTCGCGATATTCGTCTGGTAGACATTGAGGCTCGAGAACCCGAAGTCTACGAAAGATCTGTATTGTAAGCAACGTCGGGCAGCAGAGGCATTACCGTGCGCTCATGCTGCTCCTGAAGGTGTATTAAAGCGCGCAAGCTGAGCATGTGCGTGATTCGGTATTGCAGATCGCTACAGGTAACTGCCGGATTCAAAAATGGCATTTCGGGCTGACGCTCATCATATCGAGCGGCAATAGTGCCGCCATTACAGATCTTGCTAATCGGCGATGCACACTGGTCTTTACAAATAGGAGAAAGCGTTAGCGCTCCCAGTGCCTGCATTTTAGCTCGACGAATTGCTGCAGCTTCGGCGAAGCTATGGTCGAATACGTTGGCATCCAGTACGGTAATGCCATCGGCACTGATAGACAGCGTATCGCGGAGCGCGTAGCTACCATCGGTCAGAATAGTAATATCACTCAGCGTATCGCCGCCTAAAACGTCGGTGTTTACTGCTTGGCCGTTGAGCTTTCGCCATAAGCCTAAGGTTTCTTTGATAACAAATAATTCTCGGTCATCGCTGGTCAACCATCGCTCGTCAAAGTAAGACAACCAGCGGCCATATGGATTGCTGGCGCGATGAGCAGCATCTTGGTACGGAGCATTGGTGTAGTTGCCCAGTGGCATTACCAAGCTGAGCTGGGGATTGTCGCCAATGACACGGGGGCGACCATCGGGCACCAGTAGATCTTTAAAGAAATCGTAGGTCTCTTCTGCGTCGTTTTCGGGGTTTGCCACCGATATAAATCCCGCAAATAAATGCCGATAGGCGGGCAGATTGAGCAGTTCCACTGTTTTCATCACACGATCAAACGACTCACGGCCGTTTTTGAACACCCGATGACGATTTGCCTGGCGGTTACCGTCCAAACTAATACCAAGCCGGGTTCCATAGTTAAGCAGCACATCTAATTTGTCTTCGGTCATATTGACGCCGTTGGTTTCGGCCCCTGTCTTCATGTCAACATCGCCAAGCGCTGTCTGAATCGTACGTAAAAAGGTATCAAGAGCCCGTGGCTTAAACGCCATGGACTCACCGCCGTGCAGTTCAAATGTCTTCTCGTGCGAGTCATGAGCCTCGGCGTCTTCTTTGGCGCGAACACCTACCTGTTGTGCGACCTCCAAACTCATGCGAGCTGGGCGGCCTTTGTAACTGGTATCTTTGGCGTACATGTAGCAACCACTCTCGCCATCTTCTTTGCGGTAGCAATCCAGTTCGCAGTAGTTATTCACCTTCAGTACAACAGTAGTGATTTCAGGCTCAACTATTTCTGTCGGATCGATATCTGCAGGATAGTTGTGTGTAAGTGATTCTGGCATATAATAACTATATACCATAAGCGTTATAAGGAGTCCCATGGAATTAGCACCACAAGTATACGAAACAGCGGCAATTGATTCGGGCACCGCTTTTATATTAAACGCTGCAGGCATTGAACAAGCTGATCCGGCGCCAAACACCAAAGTGAGTGACTTCGATAGCGAATTGTAGCATGCACTAACATACAAAAAAACCACCCGGGTTTGCCAGGTGGTTTTTTGGTACCGAGCCCTAATTAGGCAACGAAGTTTACTAACTTGCCGGGGACATAAATAGTCTTTTTGACTTCTTTACCAGCAATGGCTTGCTGTACATTTGCCTCGGCTTGCGCCTGCGCAATAATGTCGTCCTTAGGCAGGTCTACTGGTACCTGTATTTGCGCGCGTAATTTGCCGTTTACCTGCGCCACAATAGTCATCGTGCTGCTTACCAAGTACGTTTCGTCATGCTTTGGCCATTCGCTAGTGTGGACAGACTTTTGGTTACCCAACTGATGCCACAGTTCTTCAGCAATATGCGGTGCAAACGGAGCGAGCAGCTGCGCGAAGGTTTCCAGCGCAAACTTCCATGCATCGCGATTAGCAAAATTATCCTGCTTCTTGATCTTGTACAGATCGTTTAGCAGTTCCATGAGCGTGGCGATGGCGGTGTTGAAACCCATGTTTTCCAGGTCGGTGCTGACTTTTTTGATTGCAGCATGTGTTGCACGATACAGATCCTGCGCGTCAGACTGCTCACCTGGTTGTACATCATTGAATTCCTGTACCAAATTCCAGAAGCGCTGCAAGAAGCGGAAACTACCGCCCATACCCTCTACGCTCCAGTTCGCCATCTGGTTCCATGGGCCAATAAACAGCTCCATAATACGAATGGCGTCCGCGCCGTAGCCTTGATCGATCAAATCGTCCGGCTGGATGGTGTTACCCTTGGATTTACTCATTTTTTGGCCGTCCGGCGCCAAAATCATGCCTTGGTTGCGCAAGTTGGTAAATGGTTCGCTAAATTCGATCAAACCTTCGTCTTGCATCACTTTGGTCCACATGCGAGCGTACAGCAAGTGCATCACCGCGTGCTCGGCGCCACCAATGTATTCGTCAACAGGCAGCCAGTATTTGGCCAGCTCTGCTGTGAATGGTTTTTGAGTATTGTGAGGATCGGCAAAGCGCAAGAAATACCAGCTGGAACAGGCAAAGCCGTCCATAGTGTCGGTTTCGCGCGTGGCCGGACCGCCACAGGTTGGACAGGTCGTATGTACGAATTCCTCTACGCGAGCCAGCGGGCTGCGGCCATCGCCAGACGGTTCGTAGCTGGCCATTTCTGGCAATGTTACCGGCAGTTGATCATCAGGAACAGCCACAGCACCATCTTTTGGACAGTGAATAATTGGAATTGGGGCGCCCCAGTAGCGCTGACGACTAATCAGCCAGTCACGCATTTTGTAGTTCACTTTTTCTTGGCCAACACCCTTGGCGGCTAAATCGGCAACGATTTTTTCACGAGCCTGATCAGAAGTCAGATTGTCGTAATCACCAGAGTTGATCATAACGCCTTCGCCGACAAATATACCTTTGTCAAAAGCTATGTCAAGAACTGCGGCAATAGAATCCGAAACCGCAGTATTTTGGATTTCTTCTTTGGTGAGCCACTCGACATCATAGGCATCTTTTTCGTAGTCTTCGGCAAATGCAAGGTTGTTGTGAGCATCAGACTTGAGCTCTGCCAATACGATATTTTTAATGGCACGCTTGGTCTGGCCAGCTTCGTTACGATAGTACACGGTAACAGCTGCGGGCAAAACTTTTTTGATTTCTACGTCAGTGTAGCCAGCTTCTTCAGCAACTTCACGCAATGCGGCCTGTTCGATAGATTCGCCTTCGTCGATGCCACCGCCTGGGAAGTCCAAACCTTCGTCCTTACGAGTGGTGTGCTCTTTCCACTTCAAAACGCAGTAGCGATCTTTGGTTGGATCGTGAAGCACGACCATTGCCACAGGCCGATCAATAACCTCTGGCATATACCCGTTAAATGCTGGGGACAACACAGGTTTGATTGGCAAATCAAATTTTTGTGCAAAGGCGTGGTCACGTTCGTCGTGCGCCGGTACAGCCATAATCGCACCGGTACCGTAGCCCATCAGCACGTAGTCCGCAATCCACACTGGAATTTTGTCACCGTTAACCGGGTTCACAGCGTATGAGCCAGTAAATACACCAGTTTTTTCGCGATTGGTTTCTTGGCGCTCAATGTCAGACTTGTTGCGTGCTTTCTGTAAGTAGTTTTCTACCTGCTGCTGGTGCTCTTTGGTAGCCAAATCTTTTACCAAAGGATGCTCGGGTGCGATCACCATGAATGTGGCGCCAAATAACGTGTCGGGGCGAGTCGTAAAGATTTTGAGTGTTTTGTCAGGCTGACCGTCAATGGCAAAGTCAACGTGCGCACCCTTACTGCGGCCGATCCAGTTGCGCTGCATGCTTTTAATGGATTCTGTCCAATTGATGTCGTCCAGATCTTTTTCTAAGCGATCGGCGTAATCAGTAATCTTGAAGAACCATTGTTTGAGTGCCTTCTTTTCTACCTCTGATCCACAACGCCAACAACGGCCGGCCTCAACCTGTTCGTTAGCTAACACGGTTTTGTCTACCGGGCACCACCACTGCAAGCTTTCTTTTTGGTAGGCCAGACCTTTTTTGAATAACAGCAAAAAGAACCATTGTGTCCACTTGTAATATTCAGGATCCGAACTGGCGAATTCACGCGACCAGTCATAACCAAAACCCATCTGAGTCAGCTGCTGTTTAAAGCGACCGGTGTTTTCGGTAATTGCTTGTTGCGGACTGATGCCCGTTTTAATGGCATAGTTTTCGGCGGGCAGGCCAAACGCATCCCAGCCCATAGGGTGCATCACGTTATAGCCACGCTGTCGGTTAAATCGTGCCAGTGCGTCACCAATGGCGTAGTTACGCACATGACCCACGTGCATGGCCGCGCCACTTGGATATGGAAAGAATTCTAGGATGAATTTTTTGGGTTTATCTGAAGCGTCTTGGGCCTCGTAAATTTTATCGGCGGCCCACTGTTGCTGCCATTTTGGTTCAATCTCTTTGGGATTGTAACGCTGCATGACTAGTCTCCTTGCTGTCTTTACTGTAATTATACCTGATCAAAAGAAATACTACGCCCTGGGGGCGAGGAGAAGTTGAAGCTGAAGGGCTTGCGTGCTCATATTGTCTGCATTATATCACATCTCTGATCTAGCCCTCTCGGCTTTCGCATCGCACCACCCAGTCTCGTCGCTGCGCTGCAGAGCGAGCCTAGTCGGAGCGAGGCTACGCCGAACTGGGAAAGTAAACATTGCTAAATAGTTAGAAATATTGTAGAATATAGTCGCTTACGGCAAACTGCCAAAGCATCTGCAACAAGCAAGCACGATTCCGCGAACGAACGACTCCTAGGAGCACGATCATGAACGAACAGCTCACCCCTACCCAGGAAGCAGCCGCCGACAAGGCACTCTCCTACGGCATCTTCGAGGGCTACACCTCCGTCGTAGCGCTGCCCGGCTCTGCGCAGGACGACGTCTTCGAGGCCAACCAGGCCAAGGCCGACTACCTGCGGATGGAGGTCCCTGGCAACGCCAACCCGTACGTTCCCTGGACTTCTCCGGACCTCGACTTCCAGTGCCCCACCTGTGACGTCACCATCACCGCCAAGCAGGAGCACCCCCTCCACCCCGAGGACCAGGAGCTGCTGGAGCGCTACCCGGCCCGGCTGGACAACGTGATGTGACCTACTCGGTCGCCGTGCGCGAGCGCCAGAGTCGTCGGACTTCCGACCTTCTCTGGCGCTCCGCCAGCCCCTTCTGCCTATCCGCTGCTTGCTTGTTCACCCCACCTACGCCCAATCAGCTACCGACCGAAGTATTCTCCGCGCTGCCCAGGCTGCAAGTTGAACATTTCACTAAACGTTACTAATTCGTATTTTGGTTTGAGCTCAACAATTGCTTGCTCGATTGCGTCGGCAGTTGTTGGATAAATATCATGCAAATCAACTACGCCACCAGGCTTGGCTTCTTGCACAATGCTATTTTTTACTTCGCCCGCATTCTGAAATTTCCAGTCCAGCGGATCAATATTCCACATAGCAATAGCGAGTGGCGAGGTGGTTTGCAGCTGGCCATTGACCGCACCATATGGTGGGCGCAACAGGGTTGGAGCTGGCAAGCCTGCCGATATAACTTCGGCTTGCGTTAGCTGAATTTGCTCCTGCACTTGCTCTGCCGACAGTTTGGTTAAATCTGGATGCGTCCAGGAATGATTACCAATTTCGTTGCCGCTATAAAACATGCGCCGCAGTAGCTGCTCTTGACCAACAGCGCGTGAGCCAATCACAAAAAAGGTTGCTCGCACGTGTTGTCGGTCTAGGACATCTAAAATTTTGGGCGTCGTCATGGGGTTAGGGCCATCATCAAAAGTAAGTGCCAAGCATGGCTTTGGCGACGAAGCACAGTCAACGTGTTGGTATGCTGGTCGCGATGGTGGTACATAGGCGTGCTGTACTACTGGTCCCTGGCGACTCGCATTGCGCCAGGCTGGCTGCAACACAGAATATCCCGCAGCGTCCCATGATCCCATTGCCAATCGTATACCCACCACCAATAGCACTCCCGTTAAAGCTAAGACGAGTATGTGCGGCGTGATAGACTTGCTAAAGTTTGCCATGACTAGCCTAGAATTGCTTGAGGAAGTTCGAGGCGAACGCCGTCGACAGCTCCTGTTGTTTGTGGTAACGAGCAATAGCCAGCTCCACCAGCTGGGTCACCAATGCAACGTTGGATACGCCTTTTTTGCGCCAGTTGTGCGCGTATAGACTACCCGGCATTGGATTTACTTCGTTAAAGTACACAGTCTTGGTTTTACTATCAATGAGCATATCAATGCGAGCAAATCCTGTGCACCCAATGGCGCGAAAAGCGTCCAAACCAACTGTTTCGGCCTTTTGATAAATATCTTTGGACAGGTCAGCAGGAATTTGGCTATAGCCCTGAGCACCTTCTTTGCCAGATTTGCCACCCGACTTAGCACCGCCCTTGCCCTTGCCGCCACGAATATATTTGGTGTCAAAGTCAAAGAAATCTTCGGCGGTGGTCAACGGTTGTTCCAGGTAAGCCGGCGTCAATGTTTCGTTGCCCATAATTGGCAATGTTACTTCCACCAGGTTATTCACGCCTTCTTCTACCAATGCCTTAGTGTCATAATGCAACGCGACTTCGATAGCGTTGGCCAAATCTTTTGGTTCGCTCACGCGAGTAATGCCAATGCTCGACCCTAGATGCGCCGGCTTTACAAACAGCGGATATTTGAGCGTTTTGTTAATTGTGGTGATGTATGTGGCGCTATCGAACTCATAACTTTGCTTGCTAAAAGACACATACTTAGGCGTGTTCAGGCCGGCAGCCAAGACTACTTGCTTGGCCAAGACTTTGTCCATGGCGATTACACTGGACTCAACATCACAGCCTACATATGGCACGTTAGCCATTTCGCATATTGCCATCAACTCACCATCTTCACCGTGCGTACCATGTGTGGCCGGAAAGACTACGTCAATACTCCACGTCTGTGGCTTAAATCGTTTACCGGTTTCGGTTAGTTGCAGTCCGCCATCCTTGCCAAATAAGAGCGAAACAGGCGATTGCTTAGCCAATGTAGCATCGACGTCATCTTGATACGTCTTGATGTCAGCAAACTTTTTACCGGCGAACCAGCGACCATCTTTGGTGATGTACACGGGCAAAACATTGTATTTTTGCGAGAGCTGCAGCGGCTTAATCACGGCAGCAATTGCGGTAAGCACCGAAATATCATGTTCGGTTGATCGTGATCCAAAAACAACGGCAATAGTAGGTTTCTTCATAGCTTTAGTATAGCATCACCTATAGATAGTTGTCTGTCCAGTCATTTTGCATCAAAACCACGTCGCCAGCAGCTACAAACGATGGCAAGTTACGGTAAAAGTCTAGCGGATCGTCTTGTACAACGAGTCCTCCGCCGTAGCCTGCAGTCTCTAAGCCTGCTTTGATGTCATTGGTTGCTGAGTTCTTCATGAGCACCACCACGTCGGGCTTAGAAGCTGCAATGAGTTTGCCCATTTCTTGGTGGACGTGCCGGCCTTCCATGCCCTGGTCAACCAAACCTGGTGTCACGTAAATTTTGCGCTTCGCGGATAGCTCATGCAACAATGCGGTTCCAGCGCGAACACCCTCAATATTACCGTTATACGTGTCATCAATAATCCAGGCGTCAGCCAACGGGTACGGCTGCATGCGATGCTCATACGGAGCAGTTTTGGCAATACCGGCTTTAATTTGCTCGTCTGTCAGGCCAAATTCGTGGGCCAGTGCGGCAGCAAGACTAAGCGGCCCCAAGTGATGACGACCAACCAGTGCAGTGTGCAGCGCGAGCTTTTTGGAACCTTTAGTCAGCGTAAAATGCATACCGGTTAGCTCGACGCTAACATTGGTTACTTTCCAGCCCAAAGCGCCTGCATGGCTGTAGCGCTGCGCCTTTTTGCTAATGTATGGCTGAGCCAGCGGTGACTCGTCATTCACGTATAGTCGATCTGACTCCACGTAATTGCCTACCGAAAAAATGTCAGTGGCAGCATCGTCTAGGGTTTTATACTGGTCTAAATGAGCTGGCGCGATGCCCGTAACGACAGCGTGCGTAGGATGCGTAATTTTAGCAAAACGAGTCACGTCGCCCGGCTTGCCCTCGCCATATTCAATAACCACAATATCTTCTTTGCCCGTTAGCTTAGCAGCAAAATAAGCATGCGAAACAGATACGTTTTTGTTGGCAGGCGTTGCCGCCACGGTTTTACCCTCACTCAAAACGGTCAGCAGCAATTCTTTCATGCTAGTCTTGCCGTAGCTACCAGCCACAGCAATCTTAATACCTGGATGTTCAGCAAAAATCTTTTTGGATGCCTGAATAAGTTTGCGCTGCCGAGGCACAATAAGAATCAAATGACCCGCAAACATTGGCAACGCAATAATATGCGCCCACAGTACCGGCGTCACCAGCGCCAAAGCCACGCCATACGCCCAATGATTGCCACCCGACAAAATAATAACCAGCGCAGCAGCTACGAATTGCAGCGTCATTCCTGCGTATAGCGCAGCCAGCAATAACTTTGCTGGGCCAGTGTAGTCCAGCGAACGACGATGCTCAACCTGCGAAAAATTGTTGGTGTGCCAGTACCAATACAGGTACGGTTTGATGCGATATTCGGTGCTCTGCAGCATATACACCAACGCCTTGGGATAGCTGGGTCTGTAAAAACTAATTAATTCACGAATCATGCCAAAAATTCCTTAATGAGCGAGGTCGTTTTTTGTGGTTGATCAAGGTGCACAAAATGGCCGGCATCAGGAATGACGTGCAGCTGCGATGTGGCTATAGCCTGCTTGAAGATTTCGCCATATCGCGGTGGCGTTTGCTCGTCGTTTTGACCATATACAATGAGCGTTGGAACAGCTACCTGCGCAGCATCAGCACGAACATCGTCATTTACTACTTTTTTGAAGGTCTCTTGCAACGACTCCACCACAAGCATGTCAGAGCCAATAGTTTTGTAAACTTTGCGCTGCAGCTTAGACTTAACAGATTTGGGGAGCGGCATCGTAAGCGCTTTGCCCGTTTTTGCAACTATACGCAGCGCTTTGTTGCGGCCTTTGTATTCACCACGAATACCGGCACTACCCAACAGCACCAATTTTTGGGCCGTCAGCATGCCCTTCGCTAGGCCGCGAACAGCAACGCCACCACCGTTAGAATGACCAACAACAGCGTACAGGTCTGTAGCATCAATCTTTTGCAAAAAGTGCCGCACAAACTGAGCATAATTGGTAAGATCCCATGCCTGCGGCGGTTGTTGCGTGCCACCAAAGCCAGGCAAGTCCACAGCAATAACATCATACTTTTGAGCCAGTTCGCTCACCAATGCAACCATACCCTTAGAATTGTCACCCCAGCCATGCAAAATCAGTACAGTTTTACCCGACCCGCGGCGAGCATATTGTGTTAGAAGTGAGTCAACGACGACTTGCATTGTCTGTATTATACGGCAAATACGCCAATAGTGTTACCTGTTAATTTGTTCGCACGTTCAAGCCGCTCACTTGCTGAATAGTTTTCTGCAGATTTTGCGGATCAGTCTGCAAGCCCTCGCTCAAAACTTCCAGTAACGTCTTGGATTTGCTTGGTTTTTCAACCGCTGTCTTGGCGTTGATGTCGCTCAGCGAAACTTGCGACGTAACCGTGGTACCACCCATTGGCCCCGAGAAAGCCACTTTGTTAACGATCATCTGATCTTTGCTAATCCATACTTCCACGCCGTATTTACTGAGGTCAGTTTTTTGCATCCAGCTCAGCGTCTCTTCGTTCAGATCGGGAAGACCATTGATATTTGCGCTATTAACTTCTTTGGCAAAGGCATACAGTTCTTTGTGATCGATTGAAACTTTGTAATGATAGCTATCCATGCCGTTCACGGTTTGGTCGCCGTACACTTTATTGACCTGCAAAAACAGGTGCTCTTTGTACATATTTTGGACACGTTGAGCATCGGCGGTGCTCAACTTAACGCCACCAACCGCACCGGCTGCACTGTAGCTAGAAAGCAGACTTTGGTCTAGCTCGATCCAGTTATCGTTAACGGCCGTAATATAGGGCGAGTAGTCACCCAGGCCGCTGCTTGCCAACACGCCGTCAAGGCCAGCCAGGCCGCTGACTTTTATATATCCATTGTCGCCGGCAAAAGCGCGCGTTTCAACCTTTAGTGTGGTTACTTTGAGGCCCACTGTTCCCTGCATCGAAAAAACGCTGTTATCAGTGTAGCCGCTAAAAGTCCCTTTGTAGGTTTGTTTGTCGTTTTTGCTGGTTGAGCTTACCGCATACGAACCTTGGTAGCGAGCACTTTTAATTTTGTCCTTCGACAGTGTGTTTCCAAGTGCTCGGGCCACAATATACTTGGGTTGGTGCGGCACATAATAGCCATAATAGGCTGCCGCAGAACCTGCGCCAATAACCAACAACGACGCCAGAATAGCCACTGGCATGAGCCACTTTTTGCGGGGCTTTTTACCCAAAACAATAGGCTGAGCAGCGCCTCCACTAGGAGCATCCGACATAAAGAAGTTCGCGGCAGCAGGAGTTGTTGGAGCCGGCGAAGAGGCTGGTGTTGCGCCAGAAGCTGCTGGCGCTGGACCCACTACGCCAGGGCCACTTGGCATAGTCGGGGTAAAGAATGACTCAGCTGGTGGCAATGGTTTTTGCGCAAGTTCAGATAAAGCCGGTGGCAATGTGACCGGATTCTGCGGCATTTGAATAACTGGCTTTTGAGCACCGGGCGTGGTTGGCGGTGCAGCAACCGGAATTGGCTCATATTGATTAGCTGCGGGATCAGGACGTGGCGGTAATGAGTTAGCTGGAGGATTCGGCTGCGAGTCCATTAGTAAGACACCTTGTTGTTAGAATTATTCTTTATTATACGTAAGCTCGCCAGCTAGCGCTAGCTTTATTGCAACGATTGCAGGCGTTTTTGTAGCTCGTCGTAGCTAACTGCGTTGGTTGGCAACGCGGTAGTCACCGGAACACCATAACCAGAATAACTTTCCGAATATCCCTGTGAAGTATTTTCTACCTTCACCAGCTGTTTGGCATGTGCATCAATGGTGAGCGAAACAGTGACCGATGATGTGCTCGCGTACTGCGATGCGTCCACGTTTTCCAGGTCTTTAACGCCCACGTTTTTGGCGAATTCTTTCATAATCGTGACGTACAATTGCGGCTGCATCGTAACAGAATAGGTGTACAATAACCGACCGTTTTTGGTCTCTTTTTTGACTGCTTTATTGGCAAATGACACCTGATACAACGAGCGAGTTTGCATGTCGTGAATAATCGATTCGCGCTGCGCTGGCGTAATGTAGCCGATCGGCATTGGCACAGCTCCCAGCGGCAATGCCAAGCCCAAAGCAACTTGTGGCAGCAATTGTGCCGAGCTCGTGTCGCTCGCCGGTACAGCCCACACGTTGAGCACCTTGCTAAAGTTGGCTGCTTTACCATCGGCAGTTTTTTGGGTGGTTTTTACATCTGTGTAGCGAGTGTAGGTATGGCTTACGTCGCCAACCGATTCTGTTTTTACGGTGGTCCCGTTTTGCACAACGGTTCGCGTGCTGTGCACTTTGTTGGAGGCACCCAGGGAATATTGAATGGCCTGCGAATCTTGAGCCGAGCTAGATCCCCCGTTAATATGCAAGGTTACACCAGTGGTCGTCATGCTGTTACGCACGGTTCCCCAAAATACAGACGACGGATTAACCGAGGCTTTGTTCCACCACAATAAGGCTGCAAAAATAAAAAGCAACGAGCCTACAATGTACAGCCAGTAGTAGACGTCGCGCCGGTTGGAAAGTTCACGCAAAGATATAGGCATACGGTTATTGTAACAGCTATTTGGCCTGGCGTCGCAAGGTTGCGGCACCCAAAACAATCGCCGCCACCACGAACGCCGCAACAATAGTGATATCTTTGTAATTGTCAGACGAAATAGTTGCCTCAGTGGTTACGCGCTGCATAGCATCAACAGCGTAGGTAAGCGGCAGCACTTGCGCGATGTCATGCAGAACTCGGGGCATCTGCGCCAACGGTACCAGTAGTCCGCACAGCAAAAATTGTGGCAGCACAAATGCCGGCATAAACTGCACCGCCTGAAATTCGGTTCGGGCAAATGCGCTCAAAAAGAGCCCTAGCGCCGTACCAAGCAATGCGTCAGTTAGCGCAATAACCAGCAAAAACCACTCCGGACCAGCAATGCGCAAATCGTACACGTGCACAGCCAAAAAACTGGTAATACTTGCCTGCACAATTGCAATTACGCCGAATGCCAACGCATAGCCCAGCAAAATATCCAGCTTGCCAATAGGCATCGTGAGCAAACGCTCCAAGGTGCCAGAAGATCGTTCGCGAAGCGTTGCAATTGATGTTACCAAAAACATCACAACAAACGGAAAAATTCCCAGCAGTGCCGCACCAATGCGATTAAAAATACCGGTCGTATCGCTATACAGCCACGCCAAGAGCCCCAGTAACACTGGTGGCACCACAAACAACAATCCCAGCGTACGTGGGTCGTGCAGCAGTTGCTTCATAACGCGGCCAGCGGTAGCAGTAGTTAGGCGCGAGCTCACGATTGACCTCCTTCGACTAATTTCAAAAATGCTGCCTGTACGGTTTTGGTGTTCGTTTTGGCCAGCAATTGTTCTTTGGTGCTGTCGCTAAGCACTTTGCCATCGCGCAGCAAAAGCAAATTGGTGCACTGTTCGGCCTCGTCCATGACGTGGCTAGAAATAAGCAGGGTCTTACCTTCTGCCGCCAAGTTTTTAAATAATTGCCATAGATGTTGGCGAAGCAGCGGGTCTAAACCCACCGTGGGTTCGTCTAAAATTAACAGCTTGGCGTCGCCCAAGAGTGCGACTGCCAGCGATACGCGAGCTCGTTGCCCACCCGAAAGCGACCCTACCACTTGCTTGGCCTGCGCCGTGAGGTCCACTTGCTCAATCACTTTGTCGGCGTCTGCTTTACCGCAGCCCATAATCGTGGCGAAGTACCGAATATTTTGGCGCACGGTGAGGTCGTCGTAAATTGCCGGCAATTGCGTTACGTAGCCCAGTTGTGAGCGCAGCGATTTGTGGCCAGCAGGCTTACCTAGCACGGTTACTGTGCCGCTTGTTACTTTTTGTGCTCCAACAATGGATCGAATCAACGTGGTTTTGCCCGATCCACTTGGTCCAATTAAGCCCGTAACTTTGCCGGCTTCCAGCGAAAAGCTTACATCGTTAAGTGCGGTGGTGGTGTCTTTTTGTACGATTACATGGCGAGCGGAAACGACATTGCCCACAGGCTATACCTCAATATCGCGGTGGCGGAACATGGCCCAACCAATAAATATCAGCACGGCCGTAATGATCGCCAGCACGGCACTGTACGACCAGTCCACGCCATTGCTCGCCGCAGATTGCTCGGTAAAGTAGTAAAACAAGGTGAATTTTTGAGCGCCATTAAGCGACGCGACGGAAGGTGCTAACGAATTTATCAGATAACAGCCAAACACAATAATGGTGGCTAGCCCGCTCGACAGGCCTTTTTTGCCGCTCAGCATACCCAGCGCAAACGCCACCGATCCGCAACTAACAGCCAGCATAAAACTGGTAAAAGTAATGGCGATGCTGTGGTTCAAGCTGTAACTGTAGTGAATGGTTGCCAATGCCGACCAAATACCCACAAACACGCCAATGTGCACCACGAGTATGCTTATTATTAGCGTGATAAATTTTTCGGTTAAGACACGGCTGCGCGACACTGATTGCGCCAGCAAGGTGCTTAGTGTGCCGCGATCTTCCGAGCCCGATGTAAGGTTGATGCCAAAAATGATTGCCATGGTCACCACAACCATGGGCACACGCAAGTTGAATACTACGGTGTCCAGGTAACCGCCCACGGTTTTGAAGTTATCAGTTCCAACCAAACCACGTAGTTGCTGCGGTAGTGAATTCATAAGCTGACTTAACGAATCATCTTTGGTAAATGACGGATAAAAAATGAGCGTCAGCCACACCATAAACAGTGCACCGATCGACCATGCCAGCAATGACCAGCGACGTTGATACAAGCTTGTGCGGACAATCGCAAACATTAGTCCTGCCTCCTGTAGTACTGCATAAATAATTCTTCCAGATCGGCTTCCTCGATGGTGATGTCGGCCACAGACAGCATTGCGGTTTTGCGTAGCAGCTCTTGCAAGCTACCGCCAAATCTGCAAACCACGCGGGCACCGTCGGAGGCAATATGCTCTACACCAGGGATAGCGCGGAAATGTTCAACGTCGCGGGCATCATCAAAAACTACTTTGAGCCGCTTAAGCGCGTGGCGTTCTAGCTCTTCCAGACTGCTGATTTTGACCACTTTGCCCTCACGGATAAACACCAGTCGGTCACATAAATGCTCGACTTCCGACAAAATATGCGACGAGATAAACACGGTCTTGCCGTCTTGTTTGTACTGCAAAATAAGCTTGTTGAATTCGGCCTGAATGAGCGGATCAAAGCCGCTGCTGGGCTCATCCAAAACCAAGAGATCTGGGTTATGCATTACGGCAGAAATCAGCGCAATCTTCTGCCTATTACCCCTGGAAAGCGTGCGGATCTTCTTGTGTAAATCGCAATCAAATCGGTGGGCTAATTCAGTAATGGTGCGCTTGTTTACGCCACCGTGCAGCCGGGCTACAAACTGTAAATACTGCATGCCGGTCAGGCTGTCCTCGAGCGCCATGTCACCGCCCACATAGCCGACTTTTTTGTGGATCTGAGCGGCGTGCTCTGCGGCGTCTTGGCCAAAAATAGTTACATTGCCGTCGTGCGGACCAATTTGACCCATTATCATACGGATCGTAGTGGTCTTACCCGCGCCATTCGGGCCCAAAAACCCCACTACCTCGCCTTTTTGAATGGTGAGGTTCAGTTTGTGGACGGCAATGTGGCTCCCAAACCGTTTCGTTACATCGTGCAACTGAATAACCGGCTGTTTCATTGCTTTTAGCATAAGCTAATTAGGCGGCGTTGTAAATTGCCTAACAAAGAAAAACAGCCCTTTCGGGCTGTTCACGAACACAGCACTTACTGAGAGGTAATCTTGGGCTTACGAGTAAGTACCGACTCGTCTTCACCTATGTAGGTGAATTTCCACGGACCCGTCTTGATTTCCATCTGTTTGCCAAAACCCACCCATTTGCCAGTCAGCTCTGTTTTATCATCAGAGAGAAGCATCTGCGCAGCACCATGATACATCGTCCCCTTATATCCGCCAGTAGGATTTGTTACCTGTTGCCAGCTTCCAGTAGCGATATTGCCGTCCAGTGAAAAACGAGCATGCATGTATGACCCGTTTGGATCGGGCATACTCTCAACAATAAGCTCATCGCCTTTACGATAGACTCGCACGTACTGCTGGCTTAGCTGATCTTCATTTTGCTCACTATTGTGATACGTATAGTCACTACGCCAAATACCAAAAAACTTATTTGGTGGCGTGGCCTTAGCGGCAGCCTTAGTATTGCGGAATTTGCGACGCGTATCGATAAGTTTCTTTATGACAGCTTTGTTCGCTGGGGTATCCGCAATATACGATCGCTTGTCTTGTATATAAAGCGCGAGCTCAAGCTTTTCAGCTTGAGCATCACGGATCCACTTGCGAACTGTGGCTTCATTGACGCCAAATTCGTTAACGATATCGATATTTCTAAAATATCTCATATAGAACTATAGGGTTACTATTTATTCTTGAGGAAGGTCTTTTGGCTTTTGGCCAACGCGGACCACTTCCCATTCAGTCACCTTGACTGTCATATCTTTGGCATAACCAATACCCTTGCCGCGAAGGGCCTTACCGTCTTCATCGATGATAAGTTGTGCTGCACCATAGTAAATTGCGTCTTTTGCTTCACTATGTGGAGAATTTTGACTCTGGTAGCTACCGGTAGCAATACGTCCATCAACTGTAAAACGAGCAATTAGATAAGAGCCACTTGCACCTGGAATACTCTCCAATACAAGTTGATTACCAATTCGCTGTAATGTCACATACTGGTCAGTCTCTGGTTGGCCCTCTTTGCCAGCTTTGTGATAGGTACTGCGCCAAACACCTGAAAAGTCGTATTCATCTGTCATTTTAGTTCTCCTATTCGCCTTGATTATACCAAGAGTCTTATAATACCTACAAGTGGTAGTGCAATCTACTACACACCACTGTTAAAAATCTTTACTAAAAACAATATTGGTTTTATAATAGCAACCTTGTATGGCCACCCCAGAACTAACACTACTAACTGACTGCCAAGAACTTGGCTTTGCAGTACCCAGCGACGCGGAAGCGTTCGACGCCCTTGAAAGCAAAGTCGAGCGATTTCAGCGTGCCGGCGCTGCGTTAGTGCGACTAGAGACCGATTGGGATGACACCATTGGACATGGTACCTGGCCGGTTGTACGAAGCGCCATTAGTAAGCAAGCTGCATCGGGCCAAAAAGAGCTTTACGCAAATCATAAATCAGGGCTTCAGAAAGGCCTTCTCACCCGAAACCAATCCTGGCTGTGGCAGGTGGGAGCACTGGGTACACTCGTAGGGCAGCGCATTGAACCTATTCTGGAAGCAGCAAGAGCCGATGCGGGCGGCGTACGAGAAGGTGCACGCGAGCTATATGAGCACTGCAAAGAGAATGGCATTCCGTTTATTGTTAAGTCCGCTTCAACTCGTCAGGTTATTGAGGCTGCGTCAGATGCCGGTGGAATCAAACCAGATCTGATTATAGCCACCGAGCTCTTCACAAACGGCAAGACTCCCGATACCGGCACTATTATTGGCTGGGACTTCGATACAATGACTCATTCGCTTAACAAAGGTGATGTAAGACCGCCTGAACTAACTGCTATTGAAGAGACGCATCCGCATGTCATTGGATTAGGCGACGGAACGCTTGATCGCATGATGATCCACCCGAACAACGATACCTTTTGGATTCGCGCTAATGGTGGCTACCAACAGCACAGCGAAGAATGGGGCACATACTTGGCTGAGAGTTTCGCCCAATTACATATCTTTGACGAAAAAAATCCAGAACACTACACAACTTACCCTCCCTACGACCTCGTCTCTATTGAGCCAGATCTTGTAGCTACCAATGGTTTGATTCGACATCTCTTTTAAAGGTGCTTATATTCGCCTCTAACAAGAGGCACATACTATTTGTGTCTTTTATACTTTTTCGCTTGACAGGATACGGTAACTTACCGTATCGTTTCTGCAAGCTTGTTTAATGGTACGACATAAGCGCCCAAAATCCAAGCTTTAAATTATATAAGTTAGGAGTGCTTATGGGGAGCGAAAATAAGGCAGGTGCAAAAATTGAAATTCGCTACTCGCCCGCTTCGCGCTCGGTGTCCAGCGACATTGCGCGCGACATCGCCCAAAACCATCTGCACGGCAATATTATTGTCGTTGGGGTCGGCAACCCAGTTTACACGCATGCCGCATTTCGTAAGCAATGGTTGCGAGTTATGCGATCCGTAGAACGTGAGCAAGCGCGCAGCATCAACCCGCAAACACGCCGCCTACTTGCCCGCCAAATCGCCGACATGCAATCGCTGTGTTTCACAACGCTAGCCGGGACCGCAGACAGCGCTGGCGTAGTACGATTCACTACTGTAACTGAGCTTATAAAACACTCACAACCATGCAAAATTCTGTATCTTGCTCATCCTATTGACGACAACGCGCTACATATCATCACCAACCATATGCCATCCGATGGATGCGTGATTCGCTACCTGCGACCCGAACTAAAATCTGAGTACACCGCCATTCAACACCCCTGGAGATTGCCTATGTAGCATCACGCCACGGCAAATTACCTGCCGCCAGGATCTTTCTACGCTCTTCCTGGCGGCTGGTGGTTTTCTGTGGTTCCGCATCTGCTACAGAAAACCAAAACAGTATCGAGTGAGGCGCCCCAAGCCCTTGCTCGATACTAGTTTTTAGGCGTCAGTAAACCAAGTTTTGCAAGCGCCAACATACCCGCAGCGACCGAGCCAGTAGCGTATAATTTTCCACTTGTCATGAGTTCTAGAAATTCTTGCGGAGTTTTTACAAGCGTCTCGATTTCTTCGTTATCATCAAAGTGGGTGTCGTGCTTTTTGACAGCATTTTGCGCCAAGTAGACGTATGTCGTACCGGTGGCTTTGGTAGGGTTATCAGAGAGCGCAGCTAATAATTCAAGGTTGTCTGATTGATATCCTGTTTCCTCACGAAGCTCACGATGCGCAGCCTGCTTTGGGTCTTCGCCCTTGTCTACAAATCCTGCCGGAACTTCCATAATAATCTGGCCCACGCCGTGCTTGTACTGTCTGACCAATATGAAATTACCATCCGCCGTTACCGGAACCACTGCCGCAACGTCGCCCTTTTCCCATACAAAAAAGTCGTCAAGAATAGTTCCGTTTGGCAGTTTTACTTCGTCTTGCCTAACTTTAAACCAACGGTGGTCAAACGCCATCTTCGAGTTACGGGTTTCCCAGGGTTGAATTTTATCGTTCGTAGGTTGATCCATATATGCTCCTTTGGTGTCGCGCATTATGCGCCTAGTTCCCTTTGAGCACAATCCATATTGGCATTCCGTTCAGCCAGACTGCAGCGACCTAAAAAGTAATTGTTTTAATAGCTTTCTCTACTGTTGCAACGTCGTCAGATCCGCCTTCATGCGGATAAATCATGTAAAGAATGCTTAGATGCTTTCCGCCGGCGACATTAAACTCGTATTCATAAATAATCTGATCCGAGGCGCCGGTAAATACCGCTTTGAAACGCTTGCCGGGCAGATTGCCAATCGTAAAGTCTTCTTCAGATTCGGTCAGGCCATCTTGTGGAGACTGCCATTGAGGTCTCAAATTGGTAGAATCGCTATTGAAGAGACTTGCGTGAAAAAGAAGTCCATCACCCGCATATTCAGTATCTGATGACTTAATTACGGCAGGTGTACCCTTACTGTAGGTAACCTTATCTGAGCCAATATAATCCCCCGGATATTTCACCATTTGCCAATCGTCAGGAACACGCATCGTGAAAGCTCCACCTTGCGTTGTCACTGAGGCCCAGCTAGCTGTCTCGTCGGTAGCTGTCGCTCCTTTATCCCTTGATGTCTTCGGGTTAGACTTAGACGTTGAGCTGTTTGCCGTGGTGGCGCTCTTTTTGGTTTCGTGGTTCTTGTGCCAAATATGCCAGCCACTGAAGCCGATGAGTGCGACAACTACAACGACGGCCAGGATGCCAACGAGTCCGAAGCCTTTGTTATTTAAGAGTTTATTCTTCAAAGTAAAACTCCCGCTACTAGGCGCAAGTAATGTTAGTGATCTTCAATGTAGTCAGATCAACCGTGACGATAACCTCATTGGTTGTTGATTTAAACGCTTCAGCAACGTTAACAGTCGTCATGTCGCTCGTTGATGACCCCTGAGAGGCCGTCACACTATCCGGAAAAGACTGAGCACATAGAATTAGATCATGGCCTGCACCCTGTGCTTCGATAGCCGTAAGCTGTGCATAAAGAGCTGGGTCAAGATAGTCCTTGATTGCGTCGAGTTCGCCCTGATCGGCATTGGTGGTTTGTTGCACATAAGCCAATGCCTTCGAATATGCAGACTGGACAGTACTAACTGCCTCGTTGGTCGTATGCTTTGTAGTAGCCTGCGAGTTTGATCCGTCATTGCCCTTGTTGCTAGTGCTATCCGTCTTCGAGTTCTGTGTTGTGCTTTTTTTGGTGTCATGGTTTTTACGCCACACAAGGTAACCAGCACCACCGACTGCCACTAGTACGAGGATGATGATTATAATGCCGACGAGGCTAAAGCCCTGGTTATTTAGTTTTCTCTTTTGCATGAGAAGATCCTGCCTAATTGTTACTTAATATGATAGCTGAAATTACATCACTCGTACAGAAAAGTTGTACGAACGCAGGGCGAGAGATTCTCGACAGACCGTGAGGCCTGGAGTTATACTCTTGCCCTGCGCGAGACTGTGCTTACCGTCCATAGACGTCACAGCCTTCCCTTCGTACCTACTATTGCTTAACCCAGGTCCGTACCGTAATTGCCGGTCTGGCCTGCGAGTGAGCCTGGGTCACCATCGAGATTGGTGACCGCCCAGCCGCTTGTTGGCGGCGTGGTTGTCATGGTGCGCATGTCGCCGTTCGACGCCTGGCGGTAAAGGATTTGGATCGTAGACCCAAGCACCGATACCGAGACGGGGTTGCCAACATTCGCGCCATACGAGCCGAGCTGTCCCGCAATGCTGCCAGCATTCCCGTCCAGGTTTTCGAAGTTGCTCCACGAGCCCGTAGTGCTCTTGACCGCGTGGCGGAGTTCGCCGTTGGCCGGATACACCAGCTGGATTGCGCCGCTGGCATCAACCGCACTGCTAATCGACGCCCCGATGTTGGTTCCGTAGTTGCCAGTCTGCCCCGCGAGTGAGCCCGCGTCACCATCGAGATTGGTGACCTGCCACGTTTGGGTTGCACTGGTCCACATGGTTCGCAGACCAGCCGTGGTGTTGTAGAACACCCGCAGGACGCCCGACGAATCGACGATGCTGTTGACTCCACCGGCCGGCGTGGCAAACGAACCCGAGTTGAGCTGCCCAGCCACACTCCCGACGTCACCGTCGAGACTTTGGAGCTGCCAACCCTGAGTTGCACTGGTCCACATATGGCGCAACTTGCCGTCCGAGGTCGGGTAGAACACATGGAGAACGCCGGAGGCGTCTACCACGCTGCTCACGCTGGCGTTGGCCGTGGTGTACGGACCAATTTGACTCGCAATGCTGCCAGCATTCCCGTCCAGGTTTTCGAAGTTGCTCCAGCTACCCGAAGCGTTCTTCACCGCGTGGCGAACACGTCCACCATCAGCGGTGTAGAACACCTGCAAGGTAGACCCGAACACTGCCGCAGAAATGGACTGCCCGGTATGCGTGGCGTAGTTCCCAGCCTGCCAAGCCAGAGAACCCACATCGCCGTCCAGGTTTGTGACCTGCCACCCTTGGGTGGGACTCGTCCACATGACCCGAAGATTTCCACTGCTCGCCGCGTAGTAGAAGACATACAGGGTGTTGTTGAACACGATCGCGGTGACCGCGGTCCCAGCCTGTGTGCCATACGAGCCGAGCTGCCCAGCAATGCTTCCGGCGTTGCCGTCCAGGTTCTCGAAGTTGCTCCACGAGCCCGCCGAGTTCATGACTGCGTGACGGAGGTTGCCGCTACCCCGAGAGTGGTAGAACGCCTGAAGCGTACCGTTGTACGCAACCGTGGCAACTCCTTCCGGGTGATTGACCACCGGTGGGGGAGCTGGGTTTGTGGTCGACGAACCAGTGGGTGCCGTCACCCCAGGGGGCATCATCCATCCCAAATAGGAATAACCAGCCGCGTTGCGATCCTTGATTAGAAACTCATGGATCGTGTGATCACTTCGCTCATATGAGGAGATGACTTTGCCATCACCGAGCGACAGCGCAACGTGACCGTAGGGGTTCGGGTACTTTCCAGTCGTGGCGTCCCAGAAAACGAGCGCACCCAAGGGCGGATTCGTGTCTGTGTTCTTGCCATCAGAATGGTCATACCAGTATGTCTTGGCCGAATCAGACGAACCAATAGATACGTTTGCCCCATTCTTGTAGGCGTCACTCACGAACTGGAGGCACAGGCTGTCGTACTTCGTTTGCCCTAGGAACCCTTCAGCCCAGGTGACGGCCTTCGCCGGAGCGTCATCTTCGGCGGCTGCGGCTGGGTTGGCCGTCGCAATGCCAACTCCGAAGAGCAGCGCTAGCACAACCAGTACAGCACGGAGACTGCACCATCGAGGCTTGAGCATTTTGTTCACCCCTTTCGAGGTGTCGTAGGTATGAAGAAGCGAGTGCACGTTCGCAGTTCAGCGAACAGACCAGCCGCTCCTAGCATTTGCACTTGCAAAGAAGATACGATTAGTTCCCTCGAAAGTCAAATACTTTGATGGAGAAATATCGAACAATTTTTAAAGGAGCTTAAATGATTTCAAAATAGGTGTCGCTTCTTTGACCTCGTTAGTATCAAAGAACTCTGAAGAATTATTTTTGTCATCGTCATTACCTTCAACATAAACGGTCACATCCCCTATACCTGCAGATATAATATTGCGAGGTTCGCCGAGGTCTCCAAGGTTGGCTCCCAGCTGCGTTGCTGCGTAGGGGTCACTTTCGATGCCTATGTAATAAATGGTCTTACCACCACGGTCAGTTGAGTCGGTTAGGCTGAAGTGGTAGAAATATATAGTTTTCGCGCTACCATTTGATAATTTTTCTAGCGACAAAACTATTTGCGTGGAGCAAGTACGGGTAGTGTGGCTATTTGCCTCATCATCCCAACAATCCCCGCCCTTGCCGCCAAGATTGGGACCAAAATGTACTTTTGTGCCACCGGGAGAAGTCACCACCACATCACCTTCATTATGGCCTCTGCCGCCATCGCTTAGATTAACTGTTAACTTCCAAGTTTCAGGGTATTGAAAGCTAAAACCGTATTCATCATTCGTATAAGTCTTGAGCGCAACAGGAGTAGTCTTGGGTGCCGAAGTACTTTTTGTTGATTGGACAGCCGACTTATTATTGGTTGGCTTATCCTGATTTTTATGCCAAATAAAGTAGGCGCCTCCTGCCAGAAGTAAAATAACAAAAACAGCAATCAGTAGTTCGACAACTGAGAACCCTTTTTCGGTGGACTTTTTCATTATAGAGAGACCCTTTATTTCATGTTGGCTGCATTATCTATTAAGCTCCTTTAAAGCACAAGTACAAAAATAAAGACAAGAGCACAGGGACTCGTTTTCTGGCAGCAGCAAAGCTTCCCCGAAGCTTTGCTCACTTTTCATCTCGTCCCTTCAAGAAATCAAAAAGACCACCGATGGTGATCTTTTTGATTTGGTGGAGCTACAGGGACTCGAACCCTGGACCTCTTCCATGCCATGGAAGCGCTCTAGCCAACTGAGCTACAGCCCCATATAACTGCCAGCTTGAGCAAATAACGCTGGCAGTCGCTGTTTGGAACAAATTTATTTTAACAGATACGGCCGTAAAAATAAAGCGGTCGCAACGAAATAATGCAGCGGCTAGAACAGCTTGCGCTTTCGGGCAAACCAGAACACAAACACGATGGTAAACAGCGTAAAGCCAACCACCAAGTAATACGCCCAGGGCTGATGCTGGAACGGCAGCGGCACGTTCATGCCATACATACCATAAAACAGGTTAGGCAAGGCAATAATCACGGTAGCTACGGTGAGTACTTTCATGGTGTAGTTTAGGTTGTGCGAGCTAATTGATGAGTACGCTTCACGAATGTTATCAATCGACTTCAGGTTTGAATTACAAGCCTCAATAGACTGCTCGTTATTCAGCAGCAAGTCCTCTACAATGTCCTGATCTTCGTCAAACAACGGCATATACCGGCCCAACAATAACCTACGGAGCGTCGCGTTCGTCGGCATCAGCGACGACAAGAATTCGTTCAACTCGTCCTCGATCATCACAAAGTCAATAAAGTCCTGGTTGCTAATTTCATGGCCGCGCAAGCGCGAGCGAATCAGTTTAATTTGCTTGCTGGTGCGGCTAATAAACGTTTCGTAGTTTTCACCAATCTGCTGCAGGATCTGCAGGACCAATTTAGCGCGCTGGGTAGTTGCAAACTCAATTTTACCGTTCAAAAAGATATCCAAACTTGGCATTTGCACCATCGAGACAGTCACCAAAATGTCTTGGCCAAAAATAAACAGCAGCGGTACCGTAACCAGTTCTTCCTCTTCGTTTTTATACGCAAAACGCACATAAATATAGCTTTGTTCGCCGTCGCGCTCCAAACGAGGCATTTCGTCGATGTCCAAGGCATCTTCGATCAAGCTTTGTTCAACTTTAAACTTTTCGGTAAGCTGCTTGATCTCGGCGTCATCTGGTGCTTCAACGTACACCCAACACCCGCGTTGGTAATCTTCAAGCTCTTTAACTTGCTGGCTGCGCAGACTCTTGTAGTAATACTTGATCATGGATTCCCTCTTTTACGCCGCGCCCCGAGGCTACCGGTCTTCTATACCCTTATTGTAGCAGTCTGCACTTTGGCTGCAAAATTGACGCCAATAACAAAACGGGCGTAATGCCCGTTCGGATCGTGCGCGCCCACCCGGCGGCGTATGATTTGTTTTGGTCGCTGTTTGTTTCACGCGCCGCTTTTAGGCGCACGATTACTTTTAGCATAACCGTTTATGCAGTATTGTCAAGACCATACACATCGCATGCGGCGATAATTGACAGCTATGCGGTGAACGCTTATGCTCAACATAATGCCTGCTATACATACATGTAAGGATGTTCGTGACTGATTTGCCGGAAAATCTGAAAGGATTTGAAGAACTTTTTCGGCCCGATGGCTATGTGTCTCCTGCAAAATCAGCAGCCGATACGCTCATATTAGAACGGCCGTTGCCACCTGAAGCATTTACCACGCGAGTTCGACATATTGGGCGCAGTGTCTTGCGCAACATATGGCGCTCGCCACGAACGCGTCGTTACGGATTGGGTCTGGGTCTGGGAAGTGCAGCAATTGCCACGGGGATTACTGTGGCTTTTTTGACGTCACAAACTGAGGCTACGCAGGCTCAGCCGTCAGAAACCCTCATTCTTAAGCCAAATAATTCGGCTCACCCTCCCAAGAAATCTCAAACCTTGCCCCGAATGGCGCCCGTAGCCAACCCTTCGGACATTTCTACGATGATTCCCTACTGGAGTCCTACGCCCAGCAACCAGACAGAACACGTCACGCCAAGCAAAAGCGCGCTCGCAAGTGCCAGCGCGTCGCCCAAAACGCCGCGCCCCGTAGCGCCGACTCCATCATGGTCCACGCGCTATCCCACAAGGCCCGTTGAGCCCGAAAGTCCCACCGCGTTACCTACCGACACACCGCCCAGCGATACGCCGACGTTTCCGCTAGAAACTTCGAGTCAATCTACAAGTCAATCTACGAGCGAGCAGCCAGAAACGCCGCCAACTTCTCTATCGCCATCGCGCGGTGACTAAATGGCTTAAGTTCTTCGTCGGTCATTTCGGCATAGGTTTTGCTGGCACCATCAGGAATAAAGCCAAAGTTCCAGCTCTTGCTGCCATGCCAGCCATCGTTGTCGGTTTTTGGTAGCTCGGTAGTAATGCGACCGGTCTTTTTGCCTTCAAAAGTATACAGCTCCTGGCCGTCATATAAGCCGTACAGAATGCTTGCCGTTGCGGTTCGGTCGTCAAAGGCGTTGAGCATGCGCACCAAACCTTCGTTACCCATTTCCTCTAGGAACCACTTAATATATGTGCCGGGCAACTTACCGCCGAGCGCATTAAAACTCAACTGCACATCTTCCACTAACACCGGCTTGCCTACCATTTCGTAAGCACGACGCGCTTTGTCCTCGACCACTTTATGAGGATCTAAAGATTGAATTTCGTCCAAATCAACTTTTTGATGTTGCACCGGATGACCCAGCCACTTTGCTAAATAATCTGCCTTTGCCTGATTGCCAGTAATAAAAACTAAGTCGTTCATTTATGCTCCTAAAATTCGTTGTTCATATTCGAGCATTTCCTTGGCACACACATTCAGCACCGTATCCGTGCGTAGTTTTGCTTCGCCAGCATCGGTCCATATCGAGATCCACTTGCAATGTGCGCCGTTTGATTCCTCGGTCCATTTAATATCCGGCTCTTGCTCGGCATGCTGTTTGGCGGTATCTGTTGCATCGTAGAAATCAACATGGTCCAAGCCGACAGCGTCAGTAGAACCAGGGCGACGTTCCATAAGCTTAATTACTTTTATGTCGCCAGGCAATGTCGCGTCTTTGAGGTACATGCAAATAACCCAGCGCTCATTGATCCAACCAAAATGCACTTGTTCACACAGATCACGAATTTCTGCAAAGTGTTGCATAACTTCGTCCCGATCAGTATATTTCCAGCCAATGGCCGTGGGTTTAAGATTAGCAAAATAGTCGGCGTTCGTGCGAGCTTGCGCAAATTGCTGCCAGCCATCCAAAAATGCCTGCGTTCGTGTACTAAATTCCTCCATAATCGCCTATCCCCCAATTATTTTTAGTAATTCGTCCTCGCTTATTTGCTTGGTGCCTAATTTTTCGGCCTTTTTGAGCTTGGATGCGCCCACATTTTTGCCGACGACCAAATAGGTGGTGTCTTTGCCTACCGAACTTTGGAACGTGCCACCAAGTCCGCGAATCCTTTCGGCAGCTGCATCGCGTCCCATCTGTTCTAGGCCGCCAGTAATCACAAAGCTCTTGCCATGCAACGGACCTTTGGCGCGTCGCTCATACTGCGGATGTACGCCAAGATCTTCAAATTTCTGCAATAGATCTTGGTTGTCTGGATCAGCGAACCACGCGAGCAACGATTCTGCGACCACTTGGCCAACACCGTCAATTTCCAACAAATCGTCGAGCGTTGCCTGAGCCATGTGTTGCAACGATTCAAAATGCTCGGCCAAATCAATTGCCGTTTGTGATCCCACATGTCGAATTCCCAAGCCATAAATAAAGCGCGGCAGTTCTGGTTGTTTTTTGGCGGCGATTGCAGCAATTAAATTATTGGTAGAAATCTCGGCAAAGCGTTCCAACTGAATTACCTGGTCATGCGTGAGCGTGTAGATGTCCGCCATGTCGTGCACCAAACCAGCGTCCACTAACGCCACCACGTTCTTTTCGCCCAAGCCATCAATATCCAACGCGCCCTTGCTGGCAAAATGCTCCAATGCTTTTTTGAGCAAAATTGGGCCACTAGCGCCTTTTACGCGGTACACCGCTTCGCCCTCCGGACGTTCAAAAGTTAATTCCGGATACTGGCGTGCCAATTCGGCAACCATGTCAAAAGCCTTCGTTTTTTTAGGACGCAGCTCCAGCAATACCCGGTCAACTTGCGGAATAATATCACCAGCCTTAAAAATAACTACCGTGTCGCCCACCCGCACATCTTTGCGCTCAATTTCGTCGGCGTTATGCAAGCTAGCGTGCTGCACGGTTGTTCCGGCAACTGCAACAGGGTCAAACACAGCAACCGGTGTAGCCGCGCCAGTACGGCCAATGCTTAGCACAATATCCTTTACAATGGTCGTTGCCTCTTCGGCAGGATATTTGTACGCCACGGCACCGCGCGGGTTTTTGCCCACACTGCCCAGGTCGGTGTAAAGTTTGCGGTCATTCACTTTTACTACAATGCCATCGGTGTTAAATGGCAAATCGTGGCGTCGTTCTTCCCAGTACGAGACAAATTCCATGACTTCGTCAACGCTATTGCATACTTTGGCTTGTTCGTTGCTCGCAATACCAAGATTGCGAATCGCGTCGTAAGCAAACGTAAAAGTTGGCACATCCGCCGCGTTTTCGCGAAGCAAATCGTAGCCCCTAAAACGCAGGGGGCGAGCTGCAACCAGTGACGAATCAAGCTGGCGAATCGTGCCCGCAGCCAAATTACGCGGATTCTTAAACAGTGGCAAGCCTTCTTGTTCGCGCTGGTGGTTGAGCGCCTCAAAATCTTTTTTGTACATAATGATCTCGCCGCGAATTTCGGTTCGACCTTTCAGCAGCGGCAAATACTGTTTAGGAACTTCAGTACGCAGCGATAGCGGAACCGAGGCAATAGTGCGCACATTAGTAGTCACATCTTCGCCCACGTACCCGTCGCCCCGAGTCACCGCCTGGGTAAACACGCCGTCTTGGTAGATCAATGCACACGCCAGACCGTCCATTTTAATTTCAGTGGAATACTCATGCTGGCGACCCGGCAGTAATTTTTCCATGCGCCCCACCCAAGCCTCAACTTCGTCACGACTAAACACGTCGTTCAAACTAATCATGCGTTGCGAATGTGTGACCTTGGTGAATTCTGCCAAAGGCTGACCACCCACACGTTGCGTTGGCGAATCAGGGGTAATCAGCTCGGGGTAATCAGCTTCCAAACCTTTGAGCTCGCGCATTAGGCCATCGTATACGGCATCAGAAACGCTGGGTTGATCCAACACATAATATTCATAGCTATAGCTGGCCATAAGTCGGCGCAATTCGTGGAGTCGTTTTTGGGCGTCCGATTTTGTCATGCAAGGCTCCTACAATAATGATCGATACAAGGCGTAATAATAGCTGTGCGCAATGGCCAAGTTAAACATCATGACCACTGCAAAAATCCACGTAGCCGCAGCTGGAATAACCATAATAATTGGTAGCATTATGGCAATGTTTACAATCACCAACAAGACTGGCAAAAACAACACCTTACGTAGCACAGTCCAGCGACGCGCTGTTACCAACTGTCGAGCTGATTTTAAAGCTTGCATAGGTGCTACATCCGGCAAGCACACAATATATAGCGCAAAAAGTGATGAGCAAATCAGATAAACACTCACCGCGGTCATAAACAAGAACATCAGCGCCCAAATTATTACTTGCAACGTTGATGTTGCGATGCCGTTATTGATCACCGCGCTGAATACCGAGCCGCCTACAATAAACGGAATGCACTCGGCACCAATAACGAACAAAATCAGTAGCACCGGAATAAGTGGATATACGCCCTGATAAAAGCCGTCACGAACACGTACTTTTTGCTTTGCATACACTTGGCGCAGTGTCCAAATAAGCACTAAGCTAACAATCACGACCCAAAAAAACTGGAATAATCCTGTAGATGCGCCAGAAGACGACGACGTAGACGTGCTTAACAGATACGAGAACGATGCTAGTCCCGACATCACGTGGCCCAAGCCACCACTGTACACATTATCCAAAGAACTCTTGACCGAGCTAATATCGCCGCCCGTGCTCAAACCTTGAATAAACACAATGTTTACGAAGCCGAACCAAAACAAAATGCCCAAGAATACTTTGGGATGCTGCGAAAGTGTTCGAATACCTTCTTTAAAGATCCTGAAGCTGCTGGGCAATTTTGGACCAAGCTGCGCAGGAGTAAACTTTTTTTGCAGCTTAAACGACTGGTATTTGGGAGTTTTAAGCTGGCGAGGTTCATCTGCTACAGCTTTTGGCTCAGGTTTTTTGGCCTTGGCAGTAGGCGATTTTTTAGAAGCAGTTTGAGCGGAAGTTTTTTTGGCCATATGTCTACTTTAAGCGTGAGCGCCCATTTCGCGCAAGCGTTTAATACGATCCTCGATGGGCGGGTGCGTGCTAAACAAGCGAGCAAGCGACTTGCCCTTGAGCGGACTGGCAAAAAACAAGTGCGCCGTGGCAGTATTTTGACGCTTAGTGGCCGAACCATGATCACGAATTTTTTCGAGTGCGCTAATGAGCCCTTCTGGATAGCGAGTAGTTAGTGCGCTGGTGCTGTCGGCCAAATATTCACGCCTGCGTGAAACCGCCAACTGCACCATGCTAGCTACCAATGGCGCTAAAATAGCTGCTAATAAACCCAATGCTAAAAAGATTGGATTTGGCGAGTCATCATCGCCCCACCACATAATATGCAGGATCATATCGGCGATAAAACCAATCGCGCTCACCAAGCCAAACACGATCATCATTACGCGAATGTCGTAGTTTTGCACGTGGCCAAGCTCGTGCGCCATCACAGCCTCAAGTTCACTATCGGTCATAATGTCGAGCAACCCAGTGGTCGCACACACCACCGCGTGTTGGGGGTCGCGGCCAGTAGCAAATGCGTTAGGAGCCGGATCGTCCATGACATAAATTTTGGGCATTGGCATGCCGGTGGCAATGGTCAGGTTTTCAACAGTGCGATACAATCGGGGATTGTCGTGCTTTTGAATTTCGTGCGCCTTGTTCATGGCCAGCGCTAATTTAGCGGCGGCAAAATATTGGATCAACGCATACACACCGCCGACCACGAATGCCAAGTAAAAGAATTGTGGCGTGCCAGTCAGGCCGCTTACGATCCAACCTAAAGCGCCCAAAATGACCAAAAAGAAGGCCATAATAAACCAGGTTTTGCGTTTGTTTGCAGAAATTTGGCTGTACATACTTATAAGAAACGTATCAGTTAAGGCTGAAAAATACCTGTACGACTAGAATTTAACCTGTACAGGTTCAGAAGCTTCTTTCATTTGAGCTTCGTCGAGTTCAAAGAATACTTTGTCTGCTTTAAAACCAAGCATGGTAGCAAAAATGTTGGTTGGAAACACTTTGCGCTTGGTGTTGAAGTCGCGAACAACACCGTTGTAAAAGCGGCGTGATGCCTGGATTTTGTCCTCGGTGTCGATCAATTCGTCCTGCAAAGCTTTGAAGTTTTCGTTAGCCTTCAGCTGTGGGTAAGCCTCGGCAACAGCGAACAAGCTTTTTAGGGTGTCTTCGAACTGATTTTCGGCCTTGGCAGTTTCCTGCACACCTTGCGCGTTCAGTGCTTGCGCACGAGCTTTGGTGACATCTTCGAAAACGGTTTTTTCGTGGCTGGCGTAGCCCTTCACGGTTTCCACCAGATTAGGGATCAAGTCGTAGCGACGCTTGAGCTGCACAGTGATGTCGCTCCAGGCTTCGTCGGAACGGATGTTCAGACGTACCAAACCGTTATACATCGCTGCGATAATCAAGATCAGTACAACCACGATGGCCGCAATAATCATCCAAGTCATGAATTAACTCCTTATAATAGTTACGACTTTAGTATATACCAGTCCTTCAGGTTTGTCGCGTTTTGACGTGCTACTATATCCTTGATGGTTTTTCGCTCGCGTCGCGCTCGTCATTCGAGCCAATACTACTTTAAAAAGCAGCCTAAGCGATGGCGCGGCAGAGCGTTTGCTTGGACTTTGCTGATTATCATGATCGGGTGCGTGGTCAGCTACCTGCGTCCTTTGCCAACATTGGCCGTTACCACGTCCAACACGCACCAATCTGCAAATTCTACCAGCACGATTTCCTGGCCCAGCGACAGCATTGCTGCCATTGGGGCCGAAGGCTATGGCGTCCTAGCCAGCAGCAAAGGCAGTGACTTGCCAGTACCTACCGCTAGTCTTGCCAAAATGATCACCGTATTGTCAGTTCTTAAGCAAAAGCCGTTGGCTCAAAACGGGCAAGGCCCCACGCTCACCATGACGCAAGCCGACGTGGATTCGTACTGGAATTATGTGAATCAAGATGGCTCGGTGGCCAAAGTTGCCGTGGGCGAGCAGCTCACGCAGTACCAAGCGCTGGAAGCGGTGCTGATTCCGTCTGCCAACAACATGGCTGACACGATGGCTAAGTGGGCGTTTGGATCGCTGGATGCTTACCGCGCCTACGCCACGAGCTATGTCAAAGAAATAGGTCTTACGCACACCACTATTGGTTCGGACGCCAGCGGATTGTCGCCGACTACCACCAGCACGCCAAGCGACTTGGTAAAATTAGGCGCTATTGCGATGCAAAATCCCGTTATTGCCGAAATTGTTAACAAGCCAAATGTCACCCTTCCCGTAGCAGGCACGGTATATAACAGCAATCACTTGCTGGGCGTGAACGGAGTGAACGGCATCAAAACCGGCAACTCCAACGAGGCCCGCGGCTGCGTGTTGGTTTCGGCCGTGCATACGGTTGCCCCAGGCAAAACGGTAACTGTAATTGTGGCCGTAATGGGCGCGCCGACATTGCGAGCGGCGCTAGCAGAAGGTCAGGCGTTGGTGCAGGCCGCTGGGCCGCACTTTAGCATCGACCAAGTGGTGCAAAGCGGTCAAACATTTGGTGATTTATATATTCCGTGGGAGCCAAATAGTGCAGCGCATGCCGTTACCGCCTACGCTGGATCAGCGATTACGTGGGACCATTCGGTCAGCCCCATTACGGTAAACATGCATACGATTCGCAATTCTGTAGCCAAAGGTTCGGTAGTTGGCAGCGCTAACTTGCGCGTTGGCTCTGCAACGGTGTCTATTCCGTTGGTCATTGACCGTAGCGTGTCATCGCCGTCATTTTGGTGGCGTTTGATTCGTTGGTAATCGCTACGACTTAGTGCGAACAACTAGTTCGTCAAAGCCAGTTTCTGAGTCGGGTTCGCGCGTGTAGACGGCTTGTTCGTCTTCACCCACTACAATTTCGGCCGTAGGGTGAATGATTGTGCCTTCCTTTAGGTGACCACCAAGATTTGCGCCATTTTTGTCCGAAATACTTATGTGCAAATGCACGCCATTCACGCTAACTGTGCCCACTAGCGATGTAATTTCAAAGTCACCTTCATAGGTTCTGATATCCTGATTCTGAGGCGTTGCGCCGGCCATGCGCATGCACGCTTGCTGCAGTCCGCCAACACACGTAACAATAAAACCTGCTTGAATATTGTGTGCTTTAACAAACGCTTCAATTTCTGTTTTCAGATCATTGCCCGGTGTGAGTCGAAAAGTGTGTAGTTTCATGTAAGTATCATAGCAGGTTTCTGGAGATACGGGTTTGGGTGATGAGGGACTCGATACTGCTTGAAGAAAAATATGTCACCGGCATATTTTTCAATTATTCATTCGAGTCCTGCTAACTCAAAAAGAAAAGAGACCGACAAATGCCGATCTCTTTTCTTTGGTGGGTGATGAGGGACTCGAACCCCCGACCCTCTCGGTGTAAACGAGATGCTCTAGCCAACTGAGCTAATCACCCATTCGATTACCAGATTATTGTACCTGATACGGGTGATTTTTGCAAGAGCAAGGGCCTACTAATACGAAGACTGGAACTTCGTGAGACTAACAACACGAGGGAGGCCAGCCGTAATCTGTTCCTGCTGCGTCTCAGCCTCACCCTGCACGCGAGCCATCACCGCCGTGTTGAATCCGAGCCCACCTAGAGCAACTGCTGTTTCTAGAGCTGCAGTTGGATCTGATTCTGGGGTAAAGTCCAGTTCATCAAGAATTGCTTCTTCATCAACTGAAAACATACCTTCGCCAGTCATACTCATAGTGCATATCCCCTTATTTATACTATACTTACAGTATATGTCGCCTGAGGGATTTTCACAACAAGCAGAAGCGGATTCGCTTCCGTTTGAAGAGTTCGTGCTCAAAATGGCCATTGGGTGCAATATGCAACCATTACACGAACTTGATCGTGATCCCATGGCAACCGTTCATACTGGCTGCGACCACTGTTATATGTATACGCACAGCACAGCTTGGCAGAGCGAGCCCGAATTCATGGAGCCGCCCATTATTAACCAGGCGCTGAGCCGAATTGCTGAGCACGCTGAGACACATAGGCTTCAGGATGTTCGTCTTATTGGACATGGTGGCGAGCCATTGTTAGTCTTGCGCAAACATCCCACCTACTTTGCCGACTTCGCAGAAGCAGTTGACTACCACATCGGCCCCACTGGTGCGCAAAGTCATTTGTTCATACAGACCAATGGGCTTTTGTTAGCTGGCCGTCAAGGTCCTCGGGTCATCGATCAACTTATGACAGCCGGCTTTAAAATCGGCCTAAGTATTGACGGCCCGCAAGCTGCCAACGATTTGCACCGACGAGATCGTGCCGGCCGCAGCACACACAGCCGTGCCGAGCGAGCCGCCCAGCAGCTTAACGAAGCAGGTGCAGACTGGAGTATCCTGAGCGTCATAGACCCTCGGACCAATCCCGAAGAAGTCGTGGAGTATCTGGGTAGCCTGCAAGCAAAGGCCGTTAACCTGTTTCCTATGCACGCTAACCACTCCGCGCCACCCGTGCAACATCCCGATGCGCTCAGTTTAGGCGAATGGCAAAAACGCGCATTCGACAGGTATAATCACTGGCCACACTACCACCCTGGCACTGTCGAACCACCTTTTACGATGCCTATCTACGACAACTATTTGCGCATTGCATTTGGTGGCTACAGTGTAAACGACACTAGTGGCGAAAGTGTAACCCAAGAATTATTTATAACCAGTGGTGGCAAATATGAACGTCTGGACACGCTAAAGTCAGCCGACGATGGTGCAGTCAGAACGTGGCGTAACATATACGAACATTCAATTGACGAGATGCGCCAAGATAATGGCATTATTGCACGTCGGATGGGATTTGCAGCACTTGCCCCGGAATGCCAGGGTTGCGATGTACTCGATTTATGCTTTGGTAACCATTACCCCAACAGATTCAGAGCTCCCGAAAAAGAGCTGTCACCTTACAGCAGCGTCCAAGAATTTATTGACACATTCAAAAACCCCAGCATTCACTGCGAAGACCATCAGTTGTTCTTGGGACACGTTAAGAAGCTCGTCCAGAATGTGCCAAAAATACAGCCAGTCACTATCCGCATTCCGGACGACCCTGGCGTTCTGGTGGAAGAAAAGTCAGCATCATGGTTCTACAACACACTACACCAACCCTATGAACAGCGGCAGATCCTTGCTAATAGTTTGCCAAATGCTCCCATGATTTTTAGCAAAGCTGACGGGTTTCAGAGCTTCCCATTATCATCTGATCGCAACCTAGACTATGAGCTAGCTGCCGAAGATGTGGAAACAACGTTCAAAGCAATTCAGTCCAACATTCTTACAGGCCGTGAGGCGCTGGTTGCCGCGGGCATGATTGCCGCATCCATACACCCAGGCCCCGTGGCTTACTCCAGCGAAGCGGAAGATCGTATACCGGTAGAGGATGAGTTGGTTTTACTGAGCAAAGATTATAACGATGCAATCGTAAACAGCCTGGTGATGCTTACCCAACCCTGCCTGAAAGGCGTCTCTGAGTGGGGGCGCGAAAAGAGCGGTGGATACTGGTTTATCACCCGGGAAATAGCTGATAGAGTTTTGGCTAACGCCAGCACCCTACAAGGCTACGTCATTCCTGTTCAATTGCCCCACACCGATTTTGGGTGTCAGTTTATTGGCCCCGAGGAAGGAATTGACTACATGGCAAGTATTGCATCGCGTTCTATAACAAGCCCGATCGCCGTTACGGCATTGGATCTGCCAGGTGACATAATGATTGTAGATGCACCCACAGGCAAAAGCCAAACCGACGCCCTTAAGGCCGCCGTTGCTTCTTTGTCTCACTATAAAAACCCTGAACAATTAGCCAAAGTATTTGCTACCCAAGGCCAAGGCACTATTACCCCGCTTTGGGGCATGTGGCCCTCAAAAACTCATGGTGCAGAATGGCAGTCACGACGGGTTACTGCGCCACAGTCAGAACGCCTACCTCTTCCGGGTAATATTCCGTATATGCTCGATGCCCAACTGCAAGGCACCATCGTCCCGCCTCTGGTCCATCGTCAGCCAATATACAGAGAGATCCTCAATATGATTCCGTACTACCAAGAGGAGACGACTCTGGATAGACTTCCGTAAAGAAGTATCCAAAACCCTCTTTGTACAAACAAGATATTCCAGCTAGCTGCTAGTTGGAATTGAAAGCAGTAGCTTCAATATTCAAATCAACAGCACCCGCTGCTATCAACTCGCTCTGTGCTGCTGCCTCTTGCTGCGCACGAAGTATCACACTTGAAACGCCACCTAGAGCAACTGCTCCCTCTGAAGCTGGAATCTCAGTTTGGACTAGTTCTGGGGCAAAGTCCAGTGCCTCAAGAACTACTTCTTCATCAACCGATAATACGACTTCACCTGGTGCTCTCATAGTACATTCCTTGTGCTTATATTATACTGCTTAGTATATGTCGCCTGAGGGATTTTCACAACAAGCAGAAGCGGATTCGCTTCCGTTCAGTGAGATCGTATTCAAAGTTTCTATTGGTTGTAATATGCAGCCCCAGCATGAGCTAGACCGCGACCCGCTAGCCCTGATCAATCCTGGTTGCGACCACTGCTATATGTACACAAACAGCACAGCTTGGCAGCATGAACCAGAATTTATGGAGCCGCCGGTTTTGGAGCAGGCCATATATCGAGTGGCAGAACATGCTGACCGCCACAATCTTCCCCACCTCCGACTTATTGGTCATGGTGGCGAGCCATTACTGGTTTTACGCAAACACCCTGACTATTTCACCAATTTTGCAGGCGCCGTCAGGCATCATATAGAGCCCACGGGTACGCAAACTCATCTGTCTTTACAAACTAACGGGCTCCTACTAAACGACCGGCAAGGGCCACGCATTATTGACCAGCTTGGAAACGCCGGCTTTCGGGTTGGCCTCAGCATCGATGGTCCTAAGCTAGCAAATGATTTGCACCGACGTGACAGGTCGGGGCGCAGCACACACAGCCGCGCCGAACGGGCCGCACGGCATCTGCGTGAGTCTGGAATACGGTGGGACATCTTGGGCGTTATCGATCCACGCACAAATCCTGACGAGGTGCTCGAATATCTAGCAGGACTGCAGCCAGACTCTATAAACCTCTTCCCTATGCATGCCAATCATTCTGCGCCACCGCTGCAGCACCCGGGTGCGCTTTCGATTGGTGAGTGGCAAAAACGCGCGTTCGATCACTACACCAATTGGTCAATGTACCACCCAGGCATCAATGAGCCGCCGTTTACCATGCCTTTTTACGATAACTACTTGCGCCTTGCCTTTGGTGCCCGAAGCATTAACGATGCCTCTGGCGAGCGTACCACACAGGAGCTCTTTATAACTTCAGGCGGGAAATATGAGCGCCTGGACACGCTAAAGTCAGCCGACGATGGTGCAGTGAAAACATGGCGTAATATTTACGAGCACTCGATGGATGAGATGAGACAAGACCCTGGCATTATCGCCCGTCGCATGGGGTTTGCCGCGCTTGCCCCGGAGTGCCAGGGTTGCGAAGTGCTCGATTTATGCTTTGGCAATCACTATCCAAATCGGTACCAGGCGCCCGAAAAAGAGCTATCCCCTTTTAGCAGCCCCGAAGAATTTGCCGATGCGTTCCGCAATCCTAGCATTCACTGCGAAGATCACCGATTTTTTCTGGGCTACGTTAACAGACTGGTTGATCGCGTCAAAGAGCCTGTCCCTGCTGCTGCCATCAACGTCCCCGATCATCCCGGTCAGCTGGTGCAAGAGCAAGCCGGAGCGTTGTTTTACGAAAACGTAGCAGCTGAGCACCGCAGTCGATACGCCGCCGCCCAGGCTATTCCGCAAGTCGCTGCACTTTTTGAGCACAGCACAGGACTCCAAAGCTTTCCAACGTCACCAAAAACTACCGAATACCAGGTTTCGGTAGAAGACATCAACCCATTATTCGAAGCAATCCAAAGCCGAAAGCTTGTGGGAAGGCAGGCGCTTTTGGCGGCAGGAGCCATAGGAGCTTCTTTGCATGATGGTCCTGTGGCCTATTGCACCATCGAGGAAGATCGCATGTTGGCGCCCAACGAGGTGCCAATGCTCAGCGAAGATTATAACGACGCGATCGTTAACAGCCTGGTTATGAGCACCCAGCCGTACCTGCGAGACCTCGACCATTGGGGCCGACAAAAAGCTGGTCAATACTGGTTTATTACGCGCGCTATCGCAACTAGTATCTTAGCCCACGAAGACGCTGTTCAAGGGTTCGTCATCCCCGCTCAATTGCCTAACCGTGACTATCCCAGCTTCCTGGCGGGCTTGGAGTCCGGCGTTAACTTTATGGCAGATGTTTCTCATCGTATGATAACGCGACCAGTGCCAGTTTCGGCAGCCGATCTACCCGGCGACATCCTCATTGTGGATGCGCCATCAGGCAAGCCAGCTGATGAGGTGCGCGTACTACATGAAGCGGCCGCCTCTTTGTCTAGCTATAAAAATCCTGAACAATTAGCCAACGTTTTCACTCAGAGTGGACGAGGCACCATTACCCCACTTTGGGGCATGTGGCCCTCAAAAACTCATGGCGCAGAATGGCAGTCGTTGCCCAGTGCTCCTGTAGTACAACAGCGTCTGGTGATTGGGGCAGATGTCACCGGGGTATTGCATAATCAATTACAGGATAATTCGCCTCGAATGTTCGACTTTTATGAGCCACTCCATCAGAATGTATTAACATCGGCATGGCTGGCTTGATCAGTCATGCTTCATCAAGCCCTGCCTTCAACAAGAAAGAAAAGAGACCAGGAAACCTGATCTCTTTTCTTTGGTGCGGACGAGAGGACTTGAACCTCCACAGCCTTACGGCCACTACCACCTCAAGGTAGCGCGTCTACCAATTCCGCCACGTCCGCATATGATAGCTCTGTTATTTTACGATTTTTCGGGCAAAAACTCAAGGGCAAAACGAGCGGCGACCAAAGTAGTCGCCGCCCTGCACTTCTAATATCGTGGTAAGTGATTCGATAGGTCTTCAATAGTATAACTACCGCGCATCATGCGACGCACAGAGTCAAGATCAACATCAACCTTAACGCCCGGATTCAAAATACTATACGGATCAAAAATCTGCTTCACTTTTTGGAATAACCCATAAGCTTCGTCGCCGTACATTTTACGCAAATATGGTGCCCGTAAACGGCCATCGCCATGCTCAGCGCTTACACTACCGCCCAGGCTAATCACTAAATCGTAGTAATCTTCCATCATGCGGAACGCAGTCTGACGATCACCAACTTGACTGATATCTAGGAATGGCTGCATGTGCACATTGGCGTCACCAGCATGGCCCCACAATGCGACTTGCATGTGGTTGCGTGTAAATAATTTGTAAATACCTTCCAGGTATTCGCCAAAACGTTCTGGCGGCACAATACCGTCCTCGATAATCGGCAACGACTTAATGCGGCCCTCGGCGTAGCCAACCACCATCGCAGAACTATGACGAATCGCCCACAGTCGTTCCTGCGCAATACTGTCGGTTTCTAACATCACCTTGGTGGCATATTTTTCCAGAATCTTATTAGCTTTTTTAAGTGCCTTCTTTTGTGCACGCTCGGGGTTGTCGAACTCCACAAATAGCATAATTTTTGGATACGGTCGCTCGATTACCTCTGCGAGTTGGTTAGGATTGATTTTGTTCACTAACGTCAAAAGATGATCATCAACCATTTCAACAGCACTCGGACCGTCGTCCATATTGCGCAATTCCAAAATAGCCGTTTGTACTTGTTCGATGCTGTCAAAGTGCGCCACAAACAGCGCTGGATTTGGATTAAATTGCTCAGTGCCCAAAATTGCCTCTGTTACAATTCCCAATGTTCCCTGCGAACCCACAAACAACGGCGTCAGATCAAACGATCCGTCACGTTGTTTAATGCCGCTCAAACAATAGCCAGCCGAGTTTTTTGTAACGTCCGGATCCATTTTTTCAATCAGCTTTTGGTCTTCTTCTAGCAAGGCGTCGAGCGCACGGTAAATCTCGCCTTCAAATGACGTCAGGCCCAATTTTTTACTGAGGTCGCGCTTGTTCAGCCGACCGGTTTCGATCACTTCGCCATTGGCCAAAACCACGCGTAAACCACGAACGTAATCGCGAGTACTACCGTATTTAAATGTCTTCTCGCCACTAGCGTTGTTGGCAATAGCACCACCAATGGTTGAATATTCGAGGCTGGCGGGAAATGGTGGCAAAAATGCTCCATGCGTTTTGAGCGACTGTTGCACTTTGCCGTACGTGGCACCTGGTTCCACAGCAACCATACCGTCTTTTTCGTCTAATTCTAAAATACGATTCATGTGCGCCGGGAACGACATAATAATGCCAGCGCCCAAGGCCGCGCCTGATTGGTCAGTGCCCGCACCGCGTGCAGTAATTGGAATAATGCGACCACGTTCGGCAAGTTGCCAGGCAAATCGCGCCGTTTTACGAACGTCAGCTTCGTTTTGTGGATACACGATCATGGCTGGAACTTGCGCCAAAACACTAGTATCGGTTGCAAAATAGCGGCGAGCATCCGGCGACACCGTAACTTCGCCCAATAAATGCTCTTGCAAGTAATGCGCTACCTTACTCATCTAGTTGTTACCCCTGTTTTTCATCACTAATAACAATCATAGCACAAACTGCGACTTATGCTTAGCCTTTCAATTGTGCTACCGAAGTCAAGCTTAATCTATTAAATTTTGGGCTTTTAGCCGCGGCACTACCTCGTGCGCAAAAATTGACCCAACCTGAATATCTTTGGGGATATCCGACGTGATCCAGCGAATCTCTTCCACTTCGCTGTCAGGCTGTACGTTCCCAAACTTTTTGATCATAAATACATCCATGCGCAACTGCCGGCCTTTATTGTGGCTGCCGGCTGCTTCGGCGTAAAAGGTACCAAATTCTTCTAGATCTTGGTCTTTAATTTCCAGCTGAAACTCTTCTTTTAATTCACGAATTACTGCTTGGCGAGGTGTTTCGCCCGTTTCAAGTTTACCGCCTGGCGCCATAAAAGTGTCTTTGCCATACGATCGCTCAATTAGAAGTTTTCGGTCCTTAATAATGATGCCCGCTGCTTTGTAGATATCGTAGGTCATGGTCCTACTATATTACGCAGACACTTCGGCAAACAAGGGCTCGTATTGTGTCACCAGATCAGCGAAAGTTACGATGCCTTCTGCTGCTATTTTTCGGCGATCATCCAAAACTGAGTCAAATTTGGCAGCAAGCTCCTCGTTGCGAGTTTTGTTTGCCTCGGTTGTAGGCGGCAAGCCATCGGTTGACGATTCGGAAACGATCACCTCTATTTCTTCTCCTCGGAATTGTCGAGCAGCGATAAGATTATGGCCGTCAATTGCAACTAGCTTTCCGTGCTCGTCCTTACGAGCTAGCGGTGGCGGTGGCAGCTCCTCCAGATTATCATCACGAAAACATGAGAAAATAAAACGCACAGTGCGCTCTTTTAGGTAATTTTGTGACGGCGCGATTTGGGTCGGTGATATAGTTATACGTTCAGACATGCGACTATTATAGCATCAAGCGCGAGGAGTGCGGACGAGAGGACTTGCTTTCTGTTTGCGGCAAAAAGCTTCACTGGAGCTTTTTGCACATTTTTCATCAAGTCCTGCACTTCAACATAAAAGAAAAGAGACCAACTAAAGCTGGTCTCTTTTCTTTGGTGCGGACGAGAGGACTTGAACCTCCACGAGTGTAACCTCACTAGTACCTGAAACTAGCGCGTCTACCAATTCCGCCACGTCCGCGTAAACGTAACAGAGGTAATTGTACAACAACTTACGTCGTGAAGCAAGGCTATTCGCCGACTGATGTCTGAGGAACCGCAGCCTGACGGATCATCCATTCGTTCACATTACCGTAAATGTCAGCAGCGGTGTTTAGGTAGTGCTCCTGCAGATTAAAGATTGGGCTGCGCGAAACATACAGATATCGTGGTTGATACAACCCTAAAGCTGGTGCATCTTTTTGCCAAGCTTGCAAGAATCCTTTGTATTTTACAGCGCGGAGCGCAGGATCACTGCGAGTTCGGCCTGCTTCCAGCGAAGAATCGGCTGCAGAAGATCGGTATTCCGAAAAGTTTAGTCGAGAGACGGCACGTACATCGGCCTGCGCGCTACTCCAATAGGCATATACATCGGGGTCTTTACCAATAGACACGCCGTACAGCAATGCGTCATAACTGTGGAATGTCAGCGTGCTCTGGAAGTCATCGGTATCTTGCAGCTGTAGGTCCACTTTTACACCCAAGGCTTTCCATTGCTTTTGCAGCTGACGCCCAACCTTGGCATACTCACTCGTATCTTCGGCATATAAACCAAAGCTAAGCGGCTGTTTATCTTTGTAACGGACGCCGTCCGGCCCCAACTTCCAGCCAGCAGCGTCTAGCTGCTGTTCGGCGGCAGCCTGACTATACGAATCCTGGAAATATGCGGGGTCATATCCGGCCTGGCCTTGCAGCAACGGCTCGCGAACCGCTCGTGCTGGATACCCCAACGACGAAATAATAGCGTTTGTATCTGTTCCCTGTACGAGTGCCTTGCGCACGGTTGTGTCGGACAATATGCCTTCACTAGTCTTAAAGAAGGTCATAACCGCGGCGGTGAGCGGCATACTATACGAACGAGCATTCTTAACGTCCGTCGGAACTTCGGTCAGCCCAGACATGGCGTTAATTTCTTGATTCTTAAAGCTCGATGTCATGCCGGATTGATCACGGAAGGTGTGCACCACAAAACCATTCAGCTTTGGCGCACCGCTGTTATAAGCCTGAAATGGTTTAAGCGCAATTCGCACTTGGTTATTGCCCGCTACCTCTATGGCGCTCCACGAAAACGGACCAGCGCCCACGGGACTGGCCGTGTTAAATGTGGCCGTACGCATCTCGGCCATACTGGTGTTGCCCAGAATGTGCTGTGGAATAATCCCCATAGTAAGCGAGTACGGGAATGAAGCCAACGGATCAGGCAGTGCAAAGGTAACTGTAGTGTCGTTTACTGCCGCCACCGTGACCCCCTGCCACGCTGCATTGTAGGGCGATTGCGCGTCGGCATTCTGAATTACATGAAACGTAAATGCAACATCTTGAGCTGTCAGTGGCTTGCCATCTTGCCAGGTTAAACCTGAGCGCAAATGCACCGTGTATTGCGTGCCAGTCTGATCAACAGCCCAGGGGCCGGCCGCCAAATCGCCCACCAGCTGATTGTTGCTATCGTACTTATACAAGCCGGCAAAAATTAGACGCGAAACCGCAAGATCTGCTGACGATGTCGCATACACCGGGTTAGCGTTGGTAAACGAACCAATAATTCCTTCGTTCAGCGTACCACCAGCAGCTGGTTGCGGCACTTTATAGTACCCATTCAGCGCGCGAGATTGCGCAATAATACAACCGCCCAGCAGCACAATCAGAAGAAGCCACGTCAAGATAAATCGGCGGGCATCACGGAATCGGCCAAGGCGACGAAACAGATTATTCTCTAACTGTTCCTCTGCCTGAAGCCCAAACGCTTCAACCTGACGCTGGCGCAAACGAACGCGCCTACGCACCCTCAGTTTAAAAGCACGACTTACCATACCCGGCACTGTCCTCCGTTTAGGTAATAATGATTCCGAGGATCAGCGACCCTGCAAAAATCAGCGCAGTAACAATAGTGATCTGAAAAATGGTCTTGTCGGTACCGCGGCGAACGGTGTTCACTTCGCCACCACCGCCTAAACCAGCGCCCAATGATGCACCGCGAGTCTGTACCAGAATCAGCAGCACCATCAGCAGCATCGAGCCAATTGTTATGTAGTTAAAAATGTTCATGATTCCCGGTTCTCCAAAATTGCTGTTACTAAGTAGTTTACCAAGCCAATGATCATACCAGCAAGTACTGCCGACCAAAAACTAGTCACATGTAGCGAGGTATAGATGTGGCTCACCAGATATACGGTGAAGCCATTAATGACCACCATGAATAATCCCAAAGTGAGCAAAATAGCTGGCAATGAGAAAATTACCAAAACTGGTTTAATGATTGCGTTAATGATCGCCAGGAAGAATCCTGCCCAAATTATGACACCCAAACTTCCGTTATACGTAATGTGCGACCCCAAAAATGCAGCCGAGATCCATAATCCCAAACTACAGACCAGCCAGCGCACCAAAAATCTATAAATAAAACTTTGGTTTTTCATATTTCTAGCATTCATTGTAGCACGTTTACCGGCAAAAAGTTACGGCAGCTGCTTTGGTAGCTTATCAGTTAATATGCGGATACCGTCTTCGGTAATCAATACGTCATCTTCTATACGAACACCAATTCCTTCGTCGGGGATATAAATGCCCGGCTCAACCGTCATGACAATTCCAGGCTCCAGCGGACGGCTGTAATCGCCAGCGTCGTGCGTATTAAGGCCCAAAAAGTGCGATGTTGCATGCGGGAAGAACTGACGAACGTTCTCTTCGCTGATCGTTTTGATCAAGCCCAGCTCGCGCAGCTTTTCACCCATAAACGCTACCACCGCGTCTTCATATTCGCGCAAATGGACGCCTGATTTTAACAAGGCACATGCGTGCTCTTGCACAGCCAGAACAGCTTCGTGTACTGCGCGCTGTCGACGAGATGGCACGCCGCTCATCACGGTGCGCGTAATGTCGGCCGAATACTGTCCAAAGTCTGCGCCCACATCCAGTACAATCAGTTCATCGCTCGCCAGAGCACCATCGTTTGCTACGTGGTGCATCGTGCAAGCACGCTTACCACCGGCCACAATTGGCGTAAACGCGTGACCGGCCAAACCAGTGGCGCCGCGCTTGCGAAATCCGCGCGTAATGTCGGCCTCAACTTCGTATTCGTAGGCATATTTTGCCAGCTGAACAGGCTTGGTAACTTCCTTGAGCGTATCAATGGTAATATCAATTGCGCGTTGGAGCGCCTCTAGCTCTTGCGGCTGTTTAATCATGCGCATTCGCGCGAGGTGCGATCGCAAATCCAACAATTCTACATCTTTGTTGATGTCCCGCAAGCGCTTGGTTAGTGCTGTGCGTGCCGGATTGGTGTACAAACCCCACACATCAATATATGGCGCTGGTGCAGCCAATGTTGCCACGTGTTGCACTTTCTTTAGGCGGGTTCCCAAACGATGCCAGCCTTCTTTGTGTGGCAAAATAGTAGTAATGCCTGATCGCTGTGCAACTTCTTCCGTAGGAGTCGTGCCGTCAAATGTTTCTTGCACCTGGCTCAGCTCTGGCGCGATCAAATATTCCTTGTCTTTGTCGATCACCAAAATGTAGTTTGGCTCGTTCAGACCTGTTAGATACCAAAAATTCGCATCTTGTTGAAACGGATATGCCTCGTCACTTGCTCGCTGCAGTGATCCGTTGGCTGTCAGTACGATAGGAGCGGTGCCGGTAAATAGTTGGCGTAGTCGCTCGCGGTTACCCGCAAAAAAGTCGCTCGTAAACATGTTCTTACATTATCACGTTCAAACGCGCCCACCAAAACCTATCCAAGATGCGCGCGAATACGCGCCGCCAGTTTTTCGCCAACAGCGGCATCTAAATCGGCCTGAGCTGCGGCTTTTACTCCCTGCAGGCTGCCAAACGTTCGAATCAGTTTCTTGCGCGTTACCGGTCCCACGCCAGGTATATCGTCGAGCAAACTGGCCACCTGGCGCTTGCCTTTTAGGATCGAGTGATAGCTAACCGCAAATCGGTGCGATTCGTCGCGTACGCGCTGCAACAGCTTCACAATATCCGAATCTTTGGGCAGCAAAATCATCAAAAAATCTTCACTTTCGTTCACAATAGCATGCTGTTTGTGGAGCTCGATTTTGGACACATTCACCTGTGATTTTTCCAGATGCACGACAATTTCTTCTTCGCGTTTAGCCAAGCCAACCATCGGACGCTTAATTCCTAGCTCGTCGCGAGCTCGAATCGCTGCAGCCACCTGGCCTTTTCCGCCATCTATCAAAAACAGATCAGGCAGACCCCAGGCTTTGACATTTTTTTCACTGCAACGGCGCGTAATTGCCTCGTGCATGTGGGCAAAGTCGTTGTTGCCTGGAATGCGCATTTTGAACTTGCGGTAATTTGCCTTGTCAGGAATGCCGTTAGTAAACACCACCATACTAGCCACATTGTCGGTGCCCTGCATATGGCTGATGTCGTAACCCTCGATACGACGCGGCTCGCGCTCCAGGCCCAGCAGATCTGCCAAGCCGGCTAGTCCTCGATCTTTGCTAATGTCCAAAAATTCTTTGTCCGAAAACACAATTTGCTTGCTCAAAGCTTTCAACGCGTAATACTGGTTTCGCAATTCTGCAGCTTTCTCAAAATCTTGCTTTTTGGCCGCTTTTTGCATGTCTTCCTGCATTTTTTCGACCACTTTTTCACGCTCGCCGCGCAAATATTGCATCAGTTTGCGCAAATTAGCCCGATATTCATTTAACGGTGTTTTGTGTTCTTCCAAACCTGGGCATAATCCCAGATGATACTGCAAACAAGCACGTTTAGGGATCACACCGCTGTGCGTTGAGTACGGAAATACCCGGCGCAAAAAGCGCAGCGCTCGCTTGACTTCACCGCCGTTAAAGAACGGACCAAAATATTGTGCTTTGTCGTCCAACGGCTGACGGGTAAAGCTAACCGACGGATATGGATCGTCGTAGTTAATGCGCACGTAGGTGCTGCTTTTGTCATCGCGCAGCAAAATGTTATAGCGTGGCAAATAGCGACGCACCAACTCGGCTTCCAAAAAGAGCGCATCCAGTTCGCTTTCTACCGTTACCCAATCGGTATCAATAATTTCGGCTACCAATGCTTCGGTTTTGGGATCACGACGTCGGGACTTCTGAAAATACTGACGCACACGATTTTTGAGCACTGCTGCTTTGCCAATATAAATAATGTCGCCCTTGGCGTCTTTGTGAAAATACACGCCAGCTTGGTTTGGCAACGTCTTTAATTTAGCAGCAAGTGCATCAGTCATGTCTTATATTATAGATGAAAATGCGTAATTACGCGCTCGGCCGTCTCGTGCGGCTGTAGCACCGAGGTATCAAGGCGCAGATTATTCGTGAATAACACTGGTTGATCTAATCCACCGCGAGCAAATTTTTGAGCCAAATGATCTGGTGTAGAGGGCTTGCCTAACAGATGTCGTGAGGTATTACCGATACGTGAATACAGCACATCACGAGGCGCGTGCAGTTGCACGAAACACACACAGCCCTTGTTGTCGGTCACTGCTTTAACGACATCGTACACAAAATCATCGCTCACACCGCGGGTATATGCCAGTGTAAAAATCAGATCAATGTCTTGCTCGGCAGCCGTACGAATGACATCCATACGAAGCTTGTCTTTAAGCACTGACGCCTGCGTCCCATTATTGTGCGCCTCACCAAAAAGTAGGCGTGAAATATCCACGGTCAGATGATTGTGAAACAGCTTGTAACCTGTCCGCTCGGCAAGTTCTGAACCAACAGTGTATTTGCCAACAGCTGGCGGGCCATATAAAAATAGTAATTTCATGTCTGTTTTTTGGTGAACTGCTTCTAGTATAGCAGCTTGGCATTGGTTTTTTATACCTGCCTGGGACTTTGAAATTCAAAGGCTCGGGGAGGTGCTGGTGCGCGCGTCGGAATGTTGATTGACGGGCGCACCAGCGGGTACATCGAGGGGAGGTTGAGAGGTGGGAGGGGCGAGGGTCAGGCGAAGGACGCCGGAACCGGGGTGTCCGAGACGGTCCACTTGGCGCGGCCGCTGTTGTCACCCTCGGTGAGCCAGGCGACGAACGCGTCGTGCTCGGCCATGCCCTTGAGGGTATTGATGTCCTCAGGATCGGTGAAGACGATCTCCTCCGTGATGATGACGCCCTTGCGGCCGTCGCGGCTCACGTAGCAGAGGAACTTCAGGACACCGGACCAAGGGTTCGCGACAGCAGCGGTGCACATCTGCTCCAGGAGCTCCATGGCGACCGGCCACTCATGGGCGGCGTGCGGCAGCAGCTGGATCTGGACGGTGTGCTTGTAGACCGCGCTGGAGTGAGGCATCAGCGGCTGCGGGGGTCCGTAAATCACGGTGGTCCCGGTGGCGCCGGCGATCGTGGCTTCCTCGCTGGTCCAGTCGGACCAAGAGGGCAGCTCGACGGTAACTTCGGACATCGCTGTCCTACCTTTCGGTTTTCTCGATGGAAATGGGCTGCGTCGGAATGCGCGGTTGCACTAACGTGCGGTTGCGTACCAATGCAAAGTATATTTTACCACAAAAAATAGTAGTAGTCAATATCAACTACTACTCTTTAACCCCTGTTATGCTGCTGTTGCTAGGATGTCAGCACAAGCTGCCGAACAGGTCATTTTGCCAGCTGCTTTGCATTGTTCACAGATCAAAATAAGGTCATTGCAGGTCTTGTTGGCGCAGTTTTCGTAATTGCTGGTATGTTCGCCACAGTGTACACAAACGCCAATATCTTTGGCTTTATCAGAGAAATTCACGCCCATGCGATCGTCAAACACGTACAACGAGCCTTCCCAGAGGCCTTCGTCACCATATTTCTCACCGTATTTTACGATGCCACCGTCCATCTGGTAGACCTCTTTAAAACCACGGTTTTTCATAAGGCTCGACAGAATTTCGCAACGAACGCCACCAGTGCAGTACGTCACCACAGGCTTGTCTTTAATATCGTCGTATTTATCGCTGTCTAGCTCTGTAATAAAGTCCTGGCTGGTGCGCACATCTGGCACTACAGCGTTTTTGAACTTGCCCACTTTTGCTTCGTATGCGTTGCGACCATCGAAAAACACAACATCTTCGCCACGTTCTTCAACTAACTTATGCACTTCTTCGGGTTTAAGGTGTACGCCGCCACCGACCACGCCTTGTTGGTCCACCTGCAGCTCATCACCAGCCTTGAAGCTCACAATCTCATCACGTACCTTAACACTCAGCTTTGGAAAATGATCACGTGAGCCCTCGGACCACTTAAAGGTAATGCCCTTGAATGGCGCATACAGCTTGGTGGCTTTGGCGTAGGCTTTTAGGTCCTCTAAGTCACCGCCAACGGTTCCGTTTAGCCCGTGCTTAGAAATCAAAATTCGGCCCTTTAAGTTGTGCTGCTCGCAAAGAGTTTTTTGCCACAACCGAACAGCCTCAGGATCACTGAGGGGCACGAATTTATAGTAAAGTAATATTTTTTGCATCAACGCAATTATAACAGATAGGATTAATTTTGTCTGCCCTGCATGCTATGCTATACTTCAAGTCTACGTATAGCACTAAAGGAAAGGGCGATTATGAACACATTTTATGCAGGCACAGTCGTCCGTCCCGTGCGCACTGGCCTTTAGCCATATCTCCTGGAGCAATCGCGTACATCTCACTTTCGCCAACTCCCCAAAAATTGAGCCACATTTACAAAACAAACCACTAACGAGGATTTTCTATGGATCCGTCCAGAAAGACTATTTTGCTCTATTGGCGCGCCAACATGCGCCACCCCGCCCTGTTTTTTAGCACTTGCCTAAGCTGGCTTGGCGGCATGACACTGCAGCGACTTATTTTGGCACTCATTGTGTCCAAAGCACTCAATCGCTTGGTTGTCACCTACAACGAACACACCACAAACTACTGGCATATTTTTACGCCGTACATTGTGTGGTTCGTAATTGTGGCAATTTTGGCGCAAGTATTTATCGACTTCGGGTTGTATTTGCTTTCCAAACTAGAAACCACGGTTCGGCCCGAGCTACAGATGCGCGCCTTTACTTGGCTGACCAGCCAAAGCCTAGGATTCCACGCCAACACCTTTAGCGGCGCAATTGTGAACCAAGTAACCAAATTTGTAGGGAGCTACATTGTGCTCACCGACATGTTTGTGCTGGCGTTTCTGCGTATGTTCGCTAACGTGGGAATCGCCATCGTTGTGCTGGCATTTTTCTCGTGGCAAATTGCGCTGGCTATGGCCATTTGGACCGTGGCCTTCACCTTTATGAACCTAAAGCTCGTAAAGCGTCGCATTCATTTTTCTAAAATTGCTGCGCAGGCCGACACCGTTTTGACGGCGCATTTGGCCGATGTAATGGGCAATATTTCGGCTGTAAAATCGTTTGGCCAGGAAGCGCTCGAAGCTGAATCGCACCGCGTGAAAGCACACGATCGAGCTTACAAAAAATACCAGGCATGGATGGCGTCACTAAAGAATGACATGCTGTTGGGGGCTATGATGGGCCTCCTACAACTAGGAGTGTTGGTGCTTTCTATTCAGGCAGTGATGCACCACACGGTAGAAATTGGCGTTTTGTTGCTTGCGCAAGTCTACGTCACGCAAATCATCGTGGAGTTATGGGGGCTCAGCAACATGTCGCGCACCGTTGAGCAAGCCGTAACTGATGCCGAAGAAATGACCGAGATTTTTGAAGTTGACCCTTCGGTGAGTGATCCGGCAAAAGCACAAAAAGTAGCCATTACTACGGGTGCTATCAACTTTAACGATGTTACATTTACCCACGATGGGTCTGGGGACGCGCTATTTGCGGGCTTCTCGTTAAACATTGCATCGGGCGAAAAAATTGGGTTGGTTGGACATTCGGGATCTGGCAAAACCACGCTAACTCGCCTGCTCCTACGCTTTTCTGATCTGGACAGCGGCGCTATTACCATCGACGGCCAAGATATCAGTAGTGTTAAGCAAGCCGATCTACGATCGCACATTGCATACGTGCCGCAAGAACCGGTGTTGTTTCACCGCAGCCTACACGAAAACATTGCCTACGCACGACCCAGCGCTAGCAAAGCCGACGTTATTCGTGCAGCCAAATTGGCCCATGCCGATGATTTCATTACCACCCTGCCCGGCGGGTACGACACACTTGTGGGTGAACGTGGCGTAAAGCTAAGCGGTGGTCAGCGCCAACGTATTGCGATTGCTCGTGCCATCCTCAAAGATGCGCCAATACTAGTGCTAGACGAAGCCACCAGCGCGCTGGACTCCGAGAGTGAACACCTCATTCAATCGGCGCTTACCAAGTTAATGCACGGCCGTACAACCATCGTTATTGCGCACCGTCTGAGCACTATTCAAAAAATGGACCGTATCGTCGTGATGGAAGATGGGCAGATTTCCGAGCAAGGCTCACACGCAGCATTACTGAAACAAAAGGGCATTTACGCGCAATTATGGGCGCATCAATCTGGTGGATTTATCGAAGAATAAGGACTGAACATGAACACGACTAAAGAAACAATACGGATATATTGGCAGCACATGTGGCGCTATCCAAAATATGTGATTATCACATTAATTGCGCTGCCTGCAACCATTTTGCTTAATAACTTCTTGCCACCATTGATTGTGGCAAACATTTTAAATCGACTGAGTACACATAACTACCAGGCCGGTGATGTCTGGGGTAGTTTTGGCACCAGCCTGATCTTGTATACCGTTCTGGTGATCGTGGGCAGCCGCGTGGGCTGGCGCATTGTAGACAATTGCAACTGGCGATTGGAAAGCAAAGTACAGCGCGACATGGCCGAGCAAATTTACAATCACTTGCTATCGCAGAGCGCTACTTTTCACGCCAATCACTTCAGCGGTTCGCTAGTCTCGCAAACCAACAAATTCTTGGGCGGTTACGTCCGCCTGGCAGACACCACAACCTTTCAGGTGCTACCGTTAGCTTCTGGGCTAGTATTTGCCACGATCATCCTAAGCAAACGCGCGCCTGTATTCGTGGCCGCTCTGCTAACATTCTCGGTTTTTTACATTTTGATTGCGTTTTACGTGACCAAGCCAGTTCGTCGTTCTAGCAAAATTCACGCCGAAAACGAAAGTCGCCAAACCGGGTATTTGGCTGACTCGATCACCAACGTAATGGCCATTAAAAGCTTTGCGAGCGGCGCGTTTGAGCGCGAATCATTTAGCAACAAAACCCAAAAAACCGCTGGCTCACTGCTGGACGTTATGAAAAAGCACAATCACCAACAGAGCATTTTTGGCTCGGTTATTAGCATTATCATGGCAATGTCGCTCATGTTGACCGTCATGAGTGTGGTGTGGTGGAGCGCCAATATTGCTACCGCATTTCTAATTTTGAGCTACACTACCAGTATCATTGCGCAGTTGTTTACGTTTAGTAACGCCAGCTTGCGAACCTACAACCGCGCACTGGGTGATGCCGAAGAAATGACCGAGATTCTGAATATCCAGCCAGAAGTACAAGATCCTGCGGAGCCTGAAAAATTGCGCATGCACGAGGGTGAAATTGTGTTTAATAATGTAACGTTCACGCACGATGGTTCAGCTGATGCGTTGTTCCACAATTTGAACCTGCAAATTAAGCCTGGTCAAAAAGTTGGCCTGGTTGGACACTCTGGTTCCGGCAAAACCTCACTGACCCGTATTTTACTGCGATTTTCGGATATCGACGGAGGCGCCATTACTATTGATGGCCAAAATATTGCCAGCGTTACACAAGATGACCTGCGCGGTGTGATTGCCTATGTACCGCAAGAACCCCTGTTATTCCACCGCACCATCAAAGAAAACATCGCTTACGGCATGCCTAACGCTACCGACGAACAAATTTACGAAGCCGCTCGCAAGGCAAACGCTGACGACTTTATTAAAACGTTGCAGCACGGATATGAGACCTTGGTTGGTGAGCGCGGCGTAAAGCTAAGCGGTGGTCAACGCCAACGTATTGTCATCGCTCGATCAATCCTTAAAAATGCGCCGATTTTGGTACTCGACGAGGCCACCAGCGCGTTGGATTCTGAAAGCGAATTACTGATCCAACAGTCGCTGCAAGAACTCATGAGCGACCGCACTGCGATCGTTATTGCGCACCGACTGAGCACCATCCAAAAAATGGATCGCATTTTGGTTCTAGAAGATGGCGTTGTAATCGAAGATGGATCGCACGCCGAGTTGCTCAAGCAAAAGGGCATCTACGCCCAGCTGTGGTCACATCAATCTGGTGGATTTATCGAAGAATAACCAGGCTTCGGAAAAGCAACGATCTAGTCATTGCGCTTCTATAGGCTTGGTTCCTAGGGATGGTGGCGAGAAGTCTGCGTGTGATTGACGGTGTACGTCATCGCAGCTTCTCGCCAGCTCCCTTTCTTGTTGTACCACCCTCCTAGGTGTCAGCGTCTTACGACATCAGAGTTCCAGCGTGGACAGGTCCACGCTGTGCATCACGGCGTTGCGCCGGAGTGTCTGCTCGATGCGAAGCATCAGGCCAGGGATGGACGGCGCGGGCGCCCAGGTCAGCCTCGCGTCGCGGATATACGCGAACGCCTCCACCAGATCGGCGGCATAGTTCGTGCTGTGACGCGTGACCTGACCGACATAGGTCCGGAACGTGGGGTAGCCATCCAGGTCGATGTAATCGAGGGCGAACTTCACCAGCAGCGGCAGCGGGCAGATCTCCGGTTTACGGATCACCGCCAGCTTAAGACGCTTGGTGAGGCAGTCGAAGCCCGTCGCGGACAGACCGTCACGGGACCGCAGGTTGCGGATCGCCAGACTGATCAGGCCCGAGGACTGCTCTTCGACGAGCCGAAGCTTTACCTTGAGCGAGACCGGGATGTCGCCGTCGGCCGGAGCCTCGAAGAACACGTTCGGCACACGCTCTGCACAGATGGACAGTGCCTCCCAGAGCTCGTCGTGGCCGATGAACAGCACCCACATGGTGGTGTCGCTGTACGGCAACGTCCAGTAGCCGCTCGGCACATACAGAGCTTTGCCGGCGCCAGTCCGCAGGAAGCGGGTCGCAAAGGCATCGCCTCCCTCGAAGTCCTCGGGATGGCGCAGCCAGTACAGGATGGCCGAACTCAGAACGCCGCGGTTGAGCTGCGCGCTGAGGGCACCCTTGATCCAAGCGTCGGACGCGGGGATCCAGTTGCCCAGGACGCCGCGGACGAACTCAGTGCGATCCCGCTCGGGAATCAGGCGAAGCGTGCCCTCGTTCTCCAGCATGTCGACGATGTGCCTGTTGGTCAGATGTGCTTTGAAGAACGCGAGGAGCTCCTCGACCGGCACGATCTGACGGAACAGGATGCGGTTCTCGGTGTGCGAGAGCCAGGCGATGCCCACCGATCGCTGCTGGCCCTCGGGGCCGGCGATGATCTCGATGGACCGGTGCATGGCTCGGCGGAAGAGATCCCGGGCGAAGGTTTCCTCCGTGTTGGACTCTTGCTCGGCGACGGCTGCTTTGGCAGTTTCCTCCAGACGCTGGAACAGCATCTGCACAGACCCCTCACCGGGCTGCGGAACGAAGATGAGCGGTGATCCGACGGTACGAGACATGCGAACTCCTGGGATGTCGATGACTGACAGTGGATGATTGTGGTACGGAAAGGGACGGCAGAATGACCATGAAGGTCAAATGCTGATATATTATATAATTTTTGTACGTCTTTTACAACCATCACAATCTGGCAGCAGCATAGAAAGACAGAGGCCTTTCGACCCCTGTCTTATAAAGCAACCAGTGATTACTCTTTGGTAGGATTATGTGCTTGTTGCTTGTCTTCTTTTTCTTCCTTGCCGCCCGGACGAATCTCGGCAGCTTGCGTGCCTTCTTCGGCAGTGCTTTCGTGCTCGGATGGTACGTCTCCGGCATCTTCAGCGTCAGCGTCGCCACCGGCAGCATCGTTTGCAGCTGCGACAGCGGCTGGTTCAACGACGCGAGCGATAGTTTGCTCTGGCTCGGCCTTAATGGTTACTCCCTCGGGCACAACCAGGTCAGCCACCGTTGCTGAGTCGCCAATTTCTACTAACTTCTCGCCGTTAAATTCCAAAGCGTCGGGTAACTTGTTGGCAGGCGCTTCAATTTCTACCGCGGTAGCATTGCGCAGCACCATTAGCCCTGCGCGCTCAGCAGGAGTGACTTCGTTGCCTTCGTCCAAAATCATGTGAATAGGGATTTCGGTGGTCACTTTTTCGCGCGCTTTAATGGCGTTAAAAACCACGTGCGTTACAGCGTTGTAGCGCGGATCGTGGGTAATTGCCTTAATAATTGCAGTGTAGTTTTTACCATTTGCCTTCAGCTGCACCGGGTGGTGTTTGCCAGCAGTTTGATAGGCGTGGAATAGTGCCTGGTACTCAACTGATACCACTACCGACGGCTTGCCGTGGTCGTGGATAACAGCGGGGATCATTCCTGTTTTGCGCAAGTTTTTAACTTGCTTTCCGGTTATTTCGCGATTTTCAAGCTCGAGTGTTAGCTCTTTCATGGCCTGCCCTCCTTATATGGTGTTGCCCATCCATAACCAGTATACAATATCGCCTGGCATGCAGCTGAAGAAAACGCGCTTACCTGTAGACGTTTTGTTCGTTTCAGGGTACATTTAAGGTAATGGATGTAACACACCTTCTAGAAAGCGTAGGAGTTATTGGTGGATTGCTGGCTATTGCTGGCATCATTTTTGCCGAGGCCGGGCTGCTGATTGGGTTCTTTTTACCTGGTGACACATTGTTGTTTCCAGCTGGTTTTTTTGCTGCGCAGGGCAAATTACCGCTGGCCGGAGTGCTGATTGCAGCCTTCATCGGATCAGTGATTGGTAACGAAGTTGGCTATATCATTGGTAAAAAAAGTGGGCCGCGCGTGTTTCGCAAAGAAGACGGTATTATTTTTCGGCGCGAATACATTACCAAAGCCAGTGAATTTTACGAAAAACACGGTGGCAAGACAATTATCTTTGCTCGGTTTATCCCTATTTTGCGCACATTTGCGCCCTTAGTTGCTGGCGTTGGCGCCATGAATCGCCGCAAATTCTTCTTTTATAACATCGTTGGTGCCGCTGGATGGGTTGGCTCAACAGTTTTACTTGGCTACTGGTTGGGCAGTAAGATTCCAAATATTGACCACTACATTTTGCCGGCAATTGGCATTGCCACGCTATTTACCTTTGGCCCAACGCTGTTGCACTTGCTCCGCGAGCCGCGCTTGCGCGCCTGGATTGGTGACCAATGGCAACGCGTTATAATGCGCCTGCAACGACGAAGCAAATAGCTTTTTACCCCTAAGTGCTTGCAAATTGGGGCAACTCTGGGTACTATATCGCAACCCCTGAGGTGTAGATGCGACTATTTTTTGTTACCTAACTGCAAAGGATGCCCCATGACGCAGCTATAATCTCATATCTCTTGAAAGATGCGCTTTCAATAAACCACTGTCGATGGGAACGGCTTTATTAAGAGTATCCTCTGCTTTGCCGTCCTCCAGGAGAGGTATGAAAAACCGCAACTCTTTTACGCTCGATGCGCGAAGCGTAGAATGGTATCAATACCACTTAGGTGATGCCCTTTTACGCAACGACGTATCCTGGCGAACATGGCGCTTTGTTCTTCAGCAGCGCCTTACACCCCAGCAGCTTGCCGCTGAGGCTTGTGCTATTTGCCAGACGCCCGTAACGCCGCAAAAACTCTTTGCCAGCGACTATCTGGGTGGCTATCACCTACTCTACTGTGCTCGACCATGTCAGACGCCAACCGAGCAGTCTGCGCAGCGTGCGATTGAAGACATAGAGAGCGATTTACATTAATCGTTTTTATTAATTTCTTGGTTAATAAGGTCACGAATTATTTCGGACTTATTTTTGCCGGTTTCGACCGCTTGTGTCCGCAGATAATTGTAGATTGGACGATCAATAAACATGTTAAATCGAAGGTCTTTGGTAGAAATAGTATTAGTGCGAATAAATCGAGTCAATAGCTTCGCGAGCTCGTCTTGGTCGGCGTACGATTCCAGCGAAAGAAGTCTGTTATGGTACCGAGCTAGTGGCGTATGCTCCAGCGACGTCTGCGACACAATGAGTGTCGGTTTCTTTTGCTGCAATGCAATCGCTATCTGCATACCCTGATCCAGGCTATAATCGCTGGCCTCAACTACAACAATATCGGCACGGCCAATTGCTTCAATCTCGGCATCCAGATTGGCATTTTCTGATGGTTGGTCGTAAGCTAACACACAGTCGTTTTGTTCAGCTACGTGTTTGATGGTAGCAATAAAAGGGGCCTGTTTTTGGAACTGTTTAACAGCACCAGTCACATGAATAATCATGGCTAATTCCTTGGGGACTTAACTTGTAATAGAAACACGAAAGTCCTTATTATAGCCAAATTAAACGGGCAACTCAAATCGAATTGCCCGCCCCTTGTTACCTCTGTAACTTTGCTTAAACTTACGGCCTGTAGTCTTGACGCTCAATGTCGTGCAAAACTAATTCACGCAAAATTTCAGCCTTGGTTTTACCAGTTTTAAATGAGGCCCAACGCAGGTAGTTGTAGATCTGGCGATCAATAAAGAAATTGAAGCGCAGGTCTTTGTTTTCGATGTGATTCAGCTCCAAGAACTGCAGCACGATGTCTTCCAAGTTGTCATCGTCATAAATTTTGATAGAGACAATACTCTTGTCCATGCCCGATGCAAACGTACCATACATTGCCTCTTCGCCGCGTGCCAGCAACAAAATTGGCTTCTTTTGCTGTAAGGCGGCTGCAACCATGTAGCCTACCGCAAAGCTTTGCGTTGTAACTTCAAAAATCGCAATGTCAGCGCGTGCAATCGCTTCCATATTCTCTTGATAAATGGTGCTCCAGTCTTGCTGACCGTAGTCTTTGTCTTTTTTGGCAATCTCAAAGGTTGGCTCTACCCAGTCGCGGGTGAGCGAGTGGCCCTGGTTGTGGATAACCTTAATGATCTTGCGAAAATCGTCGATTTGCTCGAGTATATTGAACTGTGACCCGGAAAAATGAACCAACATATGCTTGACCTTTCAACCTTGTGATATAAAATAGGATCTATTCGTGCATCTTGCACATTGATGCTATAATAACACATAGCACATAATACATTAATAGCCTTTTTCATAGAGGATAGTTAAACAGGATTGCGATATTGCATTAGCATATAATGAGGGTTGAACGCATAAACCTTTTGATTATCGGCGTTGGTCCGAACGCCGATAAAACGTATTTGCCCGCCATTCAGAGTCTCCAGAATAAAACACCCGTTACCGTGCAAGCCATCGTAGATATTACCGAGGCTCAGTCGGATGTTATAAACAGGCTTAAAAATAAGGGTTTCGACCCCAGTTCCATCAGGCAGTATTACACAAATGGCCTTACTGCATCTGGTAAACTTTTGGCAAAAGACGTTAGTGAACTCGACAAAATTGTTGCCGAGCGATCTATTAATGCAGTAATTATTTCAACTGAACCGCTCAGCCATAAAGCCTATGCCCTGTGGGCCATGAGCAAAAACCTGCCCGTGCTTATGGATAAGCCCGTTACTGCTCGCAAAAATACAGCGCACTCGCTTTCGGCAGCACGAGGCATCTACAAAGATTACCTGGAAATCTTGGAAGCGTATGAGCGTAGCTCTTCGCCAGTATTCTCGATGGCCGTTCAGCGCCGTTATCACCCAGGTTTTGAATTTGTTTTTGAAAAACTTATCGAAGTCCGCGACAGGTTTAACATTCCAGTTACAGCCGCTCAATCGCTCCACGCTGATGGTCAATGGCGCATGCCGAGCGAGATCATGACACAAGGGTATCACCCCTACAATATCTACGGTAAAGTGTCGCACAGCGGGTATCACTTTTTGGATATCATTGCCCGACTTATTAAAGTTGGCTACGGACCTGCCCTGGAAAAAAACATTGACCAGCTAGGTGTCATGACATCGTTTGTCGAACCTCAGGGGTTGCTCAACCAATTAAACCAAGACGACTACGCCCGTATTTTTGGTGCCGCCTATAACAAAGCATCCAAACTTAGTAGTTCAGAATTATACGATGCCTACCAAGGGTTTGGCGAAGTCGATGTGTCATCAATCATTCAGCTGCTACACAACAACACCATTGTGGGTAATTTTACGCTCAACCTGATACACAATAGTTTCAGTCGGCGTTCGTGGCTGCAGCCTGGCAAAGATTTGTACAAAGGAAATGGTCGTGTGAAACACGAGTACCACAGTATTTACCAGGGGCCATTCCAGAATATTCAAATTCACTCGTACCAAAAAAATGACGTCTACGATGCTACAATCGACAATAATAAAATTGGTGGCAGCAACCACTTTGACGTGTACGTATTCCGCAATGCCGATATCACTGGCTCAAAACCACTCGAAATTTTTACCATGAAAGACATTATGGGACAAACTGCCGAGCTAGGTATTAGCGCGCACGACCAAATAAAATACAGCATGGCAGAAGAGTTCTTTGATTTCTTGCTGGGTAAAATCGACAAAACTCGGCTTGTTTCTGAACTCGATAGCCACCGGTTGAGTGCCCTACTTATGAGTCTGGTATATCAAGCGCACAGCGCACAGCGCTTGATTAAACACCGCGTCGACTCCAGCATTTTGTTGTAAACTTGCTATTCACGTATGTGCATGCGTATACTATGTGTATAAGGTAACGTAGGTATTTTTATGCGACGTACGACGCACATCATTGGAACACACGAAGCTGCTATTGTAAAACTTTGCGATCAGCTTTTAGCGCAAGATATTCAGGCAACTCATCCGGCAACCGATGAGTTTTTTAATGCCTCAATGTGGTCGCCTTATGAAATTGACCTCAGTAATTACGAGGCAATCGCCACCAGCACATCGCTGGTGGTTTATAATAGTGGCCCGTTAACAACTCCAGTGGCGCAACAAATGTGCTACGCAATAGCCAAGAGCAAACCTATTGTATTAACCAACGAACTCGTCTTTGCACCAGACATTAATCACCATCTAGCCGATATTATTTTGCGACAAGCGCAGCAGCTCCATATATCGGAATCAGTTAACCACTTGGGCAATTTTTTGCATACATTGCCACGCAAACAACAGTACAATTTAACTGCTCGTGAGCAACTCCGTATAGCTATGACATGTCGTGAGCACTTTCGTGAGCTGCTCCAAAAATCAGCAAAGCGCCTGCCTACGCTTACCAATCACCAGGCCCATGCGCTATAGCTAGAGCATTTTCTTTAGGAAAGTTGCAGTGTGACTGCCTTTTGCCTTGGCGACTTGTTCTGGCGTACCCTCTGCGACAACCATGCCACCACCCGAGCCACCTTCAGGGCCCATATCGATAATCCAGTCCGCAGCCTTCACGACGTCCAGGTTATGCTCAATCACCACCATGCTATTGCCAGTGTCCACCAGGGCGTGCAGTACATCCAGCAGACGATCAACATCAGCCATGTGCAAACCAGTGGTTGGCTCGTCCAAAATATAGAGCGTGCGGCCCGTTGGGCGGCGCGATAGCTCGCTGGCTAGCTTAATACGTTGTGCTTCACCGCCGGACAGCTGTGTAGCTGGTTGTCCCAAACTAATGTAGCCCAAGCCAACGTCTACCATTGTTTGCAATTTACGAGCAATGCTTGGCACGTTTTCAAAGAATTCCAGTGCTTGCTCACAAGTCATTTGCAGCACGTCGCTAATAGTCTGCCCTTTGTAGGTAATTTCTAGCGCTTCGCGGTTGTAACGCTTACCATGGCACACTTCACATGGCACGTATACGTCTGGCAAAAAGTGCATTTCAATCTTGATAATGCCATCGCCGGCACAGTTTTCACAGCGACCACCCTTGACGTTAAAGCTAAAGCGGCCGGGGCTGTAGCCTCGCAATTTTGCTTCTGGCGTCTGGGCAAAAAGCTCGCGGATTGGCGTGAATAAACCAGTGTACGTTGCCGGGTTGCTGCGCGGCGTGCGACCAATTGGCGACTGGTCAATAATAATTGCTTTGTCTAGCTCTTTGATGCCTTCAATGTCATCATGCTTGCCCGGAACTGTGCTGGCACGATGCAATCTGGCTTGCAATTCTTTGGCCAAAATATCGTTGATGAGGCTGGACTTGCCCGAGCCCGAAACACCGCTCACGACCACCATTTTGCCCAATGGAATTTCCACCGTCACGTCGCGCAAGTTGTTTTCACGAGCACCAACAATCTTCAGTGCTTTGCCATTGCCTTTGCGTCGTTTTTTGGGAACGGCGATCTGCTTTTTGCCAGACAAATATTGTCCAGTAATGCTGTTCGGATTCTTTTCTACCTCAGCAGGAGTCCCCGACGCAATCACATGACCACCGTGCACACCAGCGCCAGGGCCAATGTCTAGCAAATAGTCGGCAGTGCGAATAGTGTCCTCGTCATGCTCAACTACAAGAACAGTGTTGCCCAGGTCACGCAGGTGCTTCAGAGTACGGATCAAGCGGTCATTGTCACGCTGGTGCAAACCAATACTTGGCTCATCCAGGACATACAACACGCCCTGCAAGCCCGAACCAATTTGAGTAGCCAAGCGAATACGCTGCGCTTCACCGCCGGACAAGGTTGTTGCGCTGCGCAGCAGCGTTAAATAGTTCAAGCCAACATCCTGCAAAAAGCCCAGTCGTGCACCAACTTCCTTCAGGACCAATTTGGCGATTTGCATGTCTTTGTTATTCAAGGTCAGCGCGCCAAAGTAGTTCACTGCGTCGTCAATCGACATCTGACAGATGTCCATAATGCTGTGGTCAGCAATGGTGATCGCCAGAACTTCAGGCTTTAGGCGCAAGCCGTGACATTTGTAGCATGGCTTTTCAACCATAAAACGCTCAATATCGGTGCGCATAAAATCACTGTCGGTTTCTTTGTGGCGGCGCTCCAAGTTCGGAATCACGCCTTCGTAGGTAGTCTCGAACGCGCGACCACCTCCCAATGAAACTTTGTACGTCTCGGTGCCAGTGCCGTACATGATGCGTTCCATGTTTTCGGCCGAGATCTCGCCAGTTGGCACGTGCAAGCTAAATTTGTAGCGATCGGCTACGGCCTGCAACTTTTTCATATACCAGGCGTCAGTATTCACACGGTTGAACGGACGAATCGCGCCTTCGGCAATCGTAAGACGGCCGTTTGGAATCACCAGCTCCGGATCAACTTCCAAACGCGAACCCAAGCCAGTACAAACCGGACATGCACCCTGCGGTGAGTTAAAGCTAAACGTGCGTGGCTCTAATTCCGGAATGGCGATCTCTGGGTGGTCAATACAGGCGTACATCAAGCTGTATTGGAATTCCTCTTGGTTGTCGGCGTTTACCACACGAATTTTACCCTCGGCAACTTCTAGCGCCTGTTCAACAGATTGCGCTAAACGAGAACGGCTTTCTTCGTTGTTTACCAAACGGTCAATCACAATTTCGATAGTGTGCTTGTAGTTTTTGTCCAGCACTGGGAATTCATCCAAAGCATACACCACACCGTCCACGCGTGCGCGAGCAAAACCGGCGCGCATGTACTGCTCGGGAATGTGCTCAAAAGCACCTTTTTTGGCCGAAACCACGGGCGCCATAATCATCAGGCGAGCATCAGTTGGTAATGTAGAAATCTGGTCCACAATGTTCTGCGTAGTCTGGCGCGTAACTGGCTTGCCGCAAACCGGACAGTGCGGCACACCAATACGAGCGAACAGCAAACGCAAATAGTCATAAATTTCGGTTACGGTAGCCACTGTACTACGTGGGTTGCGACTGGTGGACTTTTGGTCAATAGAGATTGCTGGGCTGAGGCCATCAATTTGGTCTACGTCGGGCTTTTCCATGAGCCCCAAAAATTGTCGGGCGTACGAGCTCAAAGATTCCACGTAGCGACGCTGACCTTCGGCATAAATAGTGTCAAACGCTAAAGACGATTTGCCTGAACCAGACAAACCAGTAATAACCACCAGCTTTTCGCGTGGTAGCTCTACATCAACATTCTTGAGGTTGTGCTCACGGGCACCTTTTACAACAATTTTTCCCGACATACCAGACTCTCTTTAAACAGGTATAGTATACGCGAAAAATTAACATTTATCTACCCCGCCTTACATAAACCAAAGCAGACCTGCAGGTTGCGTTCAGTATATGCGGTATAATACCTGCATGGATAGATTGTATAAGTGGTGGAAAAGCATCCCGGTTGCTGTGCGCAAACCGTTGGTTTTTATGGTTGGTTTTGCGGTGGTTGCGGCAGGAATTGCCATGCTCGTCTTGCCTGGCCCGGGTTGGGCGGCAATCTTTTTGGGATTTGCCATTTTGGCAACCGAATTTGCCTTTGCTGAGCGTGTCCGTGATTGGCTTGTTGGGCAATTGCACAAACTCATTGATTGGGCGCTCGCTAAGTGGAATACATTGCGTGGCAAAAAACCAGCACCAAAACGCACACACGTTCCTAAAACTGCGCCTAAATCCGGCCAAAAATCGGCCAAAAAGTAGCACGTCTGGCCATTGCGCTAATGCTTATATACAATCTATTTGACTCTTAAGCAAAATTAAATGTATTATACGTTTAATTAGTTCTATCGGTTTCAAATGGAGGTAACACATGTCCGAGTTTATCGTGTTGGGCCTGATTCCTGGCACCCACGCACAAATCACATTTGCAATCTGGTTGATTGTTGCTAGTTTGATTGCGGCAACGATCGTCTTGCGTGCAAGTTTAAGAACCCGCGTCTTTCAAGCGTGGATTATTGCAACTAGTTTGATGATTGCTGTTCAGCGCAGCCAATTGCGCGCTTAAGTAGTAGTCGTTTATAAAAATGCCCGGAGTTATTCGACTTCGGGCATTACGCTTTCTGCGTATAATTTAAGCTCTTCCAAAATATATTCTTGGTGGCCCGTTAGATTGCCCTGGTTAGCAATGTCTTGTAAACGAGTCATGAACCAGTTCAAGCGACTTTTAGCTCCGCCACCAACTAGTCGTTTTTTGCAAAATTCATCCCACGCCTGACGCTCTTCGTCGTTTAACTGCTTTGGATAATTGCGCGCTTTGTACAACGGCAATAAAGCTTCCAGGCGCTTGTCCTTAAAGTGCAAGCCAAGGTTACCCAGTTCCGTTGGATCAGCAGCACGAATCACACGCATGGCCTGTTTATCTTGTGGCCCAAAGAAGCCGTCATACAACTGACTATCCACATGACGGTCGTCGGCCAGGAGTGTAGTTTGGAATCCAGCATCCAAAATCTCGGCCGCTCGGCTAACTTTTTCGGCAAAGTCTGGCATGGCGCGCAGTGCCTTCAGGTTTTTCTGAATCATATTCATGTCTATTTGCAGACGCTCACGGCTGGCATCGTCCAGCACACCCAACGGCGCAACCGCCGGACACTTGTTGTACTGCAACGTTTTAATCGGCAGCCGGGGCTCGGTGCTGTCTTTTTTCCATTTCCAGGCTTCAGCCAGCTGTTCTGGCGTAAAATCTTTGTATTGCGTTGGATCCATACGCAAGTCAAACACCAGCGACCCCTGCTTTTTCGGATGATCACATAGTTTTACCACCACAGCAGTCTTTTCGTATTCGCTCGGGTACTGACCGCTCGTGTACAGGAATGGCTGGTCGGAGTCCGCCAGATCGGCAACTTTGCGCTTGTCGCGCATACTAAACAAGTAGTCGAACATCTTTGGTTGCTTGTTACGAATCATGCGAGCAACTTCGATGGTGGCGTACACGTCACTCAAAGCATCGTGCGCATGTTCGTGGCTCAGGCCATTAAGACCGGTGAGCAATTCCAGACGGTTGGTCGGTTTGCCGTTGACGTCAAACGGCCACTTGATGCCTTCGGGTCGAAGTGCACGCGTCATGCGGACCACATCCAAAATGTCCCAGCGAGACTTGCCGTCTTGCCATTGCCATTCATAGGCGTCGTAGAAATTGCGATAATGCAGGCAGCGCATGAATTCGTCGTCAAAACGAACCGTGTTAAAGCCCAAGAAAACGGTGCCTGGTGTGGCAATATTTTCGACAAAATGCTGCAAAAATTCGGCTTCGGTAATGCCCTCGGCCAACGTTTGCTGGGGCGTAATCCCGGTAATCAAAATGGCATCTGGATCCGGCAAAATATCCGGCGTCAGCTTAATAAGAATATTTTCGGGCTCACCGATAGGCTTTAAATTGAGGTCAGTTCGTACGCCAGCGAATTGCATAATGCGCGCATCACGGCTGTTGATACCGCTGGTTTCAAGATCATAAAAGAAAAAACTGGCAGGTTGCATACCTACCAGTGTAACACTTTGGGCCGAGGGTCCAAATTAGTACGTGAATTGGCCGTGGCCACCAATGCGGATTACATTGTCGGCTTCGATGCCTTGACGAACCAATTCGTGCATGATGCCCATTTTTTTCATAATATCGCGTAGGCGTTGAATACCGTGCTCGTTTTCAAAGTCAGTTCGAGCCGCAAACTTTTCAATTTTGTTGCCGGTAACCATAAAGGTGTCGGCATTTTCTTTGGTGACCTTCCAGGCCATTTGCGTGTTCTTTAGTCCAATAACTGGCAAACCAGCAGTTTCGTCCGATTCAGCTTCTTCGGCCAAACGTTCACGCTCAGCTGTAACCATAGTGCTGAGGTCTTGTAGCAAATCTTGTACACCTTGGTGCGTCTGAGCAGAAATTGCCACCACCTGCGTGCCTTTTGGAACGATTTTTTGGAGTTGTTTAATCTGATCTTGCACAATGTCTGTGTCCAGACCTTCGATTTTGGTTACCGCTACAATTTGCGGCTTACCGGAAAGGTCGATCTTGTACGCTTTGAGCTCGTTTTGGATGGTCTGGTAAGCTTCGGCCACATCTGACTGGTAGGCATCAACAAGATGCAGCAGCACAGCTGTGCGCTCTACGTGACGTAAAAACTCATCGCCCAAACCCTTGCCTTCGGCAGCGCCCTCAATAAGACCAGGAATGTCAGCAATTAAAATGCTAGTGTGTTTGTCTACGTCGGCCACGCCCAAGTTTGGTGTGATCGTGGTAAACGGATAGTTGGCAATTTCAGGAGTGGCATTGCTAACCACGCTAAGGAACGTGGATTTACCGGCGTTTGGCAGACCCACCAAACCAACGTCAGCGATCATTTTAAGCTCCATGACTACTTGCAGGCGCTCGCCCTGCTCGCCTTTTTCGGCAATACGGGGCGTTTGGCGAACCGAACTCACAAAGTGTGCGTTGCCAAAACCACCGCGGCCACCGCGCGCAATAATTGCTTGCTGGCCGTCTTCAACTAAGTCGGCCAAAACCTGACCTTCTTGATCCGTTACAGCGGTGCCCACCGGCACTGGAACCAGCAAGTCTTTACCGCTACGACCATGTTTGCGGCTTTTGCCACCTGATTTACCAGGCTCAGCAGCGATCTCGCGCTGGTAGCGAAAGTTGGCGAGCGTGTTCTGGTTACGGCTCGCAACAAATACGATGTTACCGCCGTTACCGCCGTCGCCACCATCTGGACCGCCCTTGTCAACGTAAATTTCATGGCGCCAACTGACCACGCCGTTACCGCCGTCGCCTGCTGCGATTGAAACCGTTGCCTTGTCAATAAAACTCATTAGGTCCTAGTATACCTGAAATATCCTAAAACATGAAATCAAAATTCTTGCAAACTTGTCTTAGCGATAGATGTAATGTGGGAATTCTGAGGCCGGAACCCAACCGCTATAGCCCACGCGACCAAAACCAGCCAAGCCGTTCATATCGCTATATTTGATCATGGTTCCATCGTCGGAGACGGCCTCAACATACGCCACGTGGCCAAAGGTACCACGGTCGCGCTGTGCAATTGCACCTTGACGAGGCACGCTACTTACCGTCCAGCCGCTGCGAGGCGCAAGGTTGTCCCAGGTGTTTGCGTTGCCCCAGTTTGTAGGCACCGAGATACGGTTTGCTACGTACCAGGTACAGAATCCCCAGTCATAACCGTTGGCGCCGTAAATAGCCGACGTTCCAAATGAATATGCCGAGGTGGCCGTGGTAGATGTAGCCGAATAAGTCTGGGCTTTAACTTGCCCGTTTGGAATCAAGATTTTTTCACCAGGGCGCAAGCCATTAATTTCGGCGTCGTTAAACGCGATAATCTGGTCAGCGCTGGCGTTGTATTTGCTGGCAAGTGATTGCGCGGTGTCGCCGGGGGCAACCGTATACACAATACCGTTCAACGGTGGAATTTGCAGCGTACTGCCTACGGTGACCGAGTCGCCATTTAGATTGTTTGACCAACGGATACTGTCAGAAGTTACGTTAAATTGAGCTGCAATACTTGCAACAGAGTCACCATCTTTTACCAAGTAGCTCTTGATGTCGCTGCGTGATTTAAGGTCAGTCGAGACGATTTGAGGCTTCGTTACCAGGCTATCGGACGCGGTAACAGCCAATTCGGCACTTACGGTGTCAGCCTGGTTTTTAACAGCCGTAGCCTCTGGTAAATCAGCGGCACGCGAAACAGACACTGCAATGTCTGCAGATGATAATTGGTCAAGCGGGTTTGATGCACTCTGGCTGCTTGTAATTGAATTTTGCGGCGTGTACGATGACGCACCGGCGCCATTCAAGACAAAAGCAATAATTCCACCCAACAGCAAGAAATTCCCGGCCAGCAAACCATATCGAATAGTTCGCTTTTGGGACGCAAAACGCGCTAGTTTGGCACGAGTCCGAGCAAATCGGCTCACGCGAGCCTTCGGTGCAGTCTGGACTGCTTCCATTGGCTGTGAATACGAATGACTAATATGCAACTCCTGTAGGCGCCGGGGCGCCTCAGACTGACGATTACGTTTGATAATTGGTAGCTCACGGGCTACGTCATTATATTTCTAATGAGATCAATCTGAAAGTGTATCCGTTGTAGATCTACACTTCGTAAAAAGTATAGCAAATACGCTCTGAATTTCAAGGTTTTTCTGGCTCGTTACCCCTGTTAGAAAGTTTTAATTTCCGCACAATTTGTGGCAATATTGGTCGATCAGCTGCTGGTGTTCTTCATACGTTTTCGAGAAGTGCACAGTGCCATCATCGCCAGCCACAAAGTATAGCCAATCTGTAGTTGCTGGATGCCCAACAGCTTGCAGCGACGTAGCACTCACATTACTGATCGGCGTGGGTGGCAAACCCTTGTAGATCAAGGTGTTATAGGCACTATCATACGAGGTAGATTTAGCTTGCCCAGCCAACATAGCCCCATAAAACGCCGTGACGTCTGAGCCCAACGTCATATTCTGATGCAAACGAGTCAAAAATACCTGAGCAACCTGTTGGCGGTCAGCCGTTTTGGACGCTTCCTGCTCAACCATTGAGGCCAGCACGATGCCTTGATATGTGCTGAGTCCCTGATTAGCAAACGCCGCACGCAAATCTGGAGTGAGCTGTTTTTCCATCAGCGCCAAGGATTGCGTCACGATATCGGTTGGCGTGGTATTGGCGTCTTTTTCAAAGGTATCAGGGTAAATGTAACCCTCTAGACTGGCGCCTGCTGGTTTGTCCACTAATGCCGAATTACCAACATATTGCGCCGGATCTAACGCCTTGTTCACGTCTGCCTCGGCATAGCCCGCATTCAAAAAGGTTTGTTTGATCTGGTCTATACGCTGACCAGGCAAGAGCGTGATCTTGTCGGTAGCAATTTTGCCGTGGGTGAGCTGCGCTACAATCTGTTCAACGGTTTGGCTAGGCGACAACGAGTAGGTGCCTGCTTGTAAATCTGATCGAACCTGTTTACTGCTTACGTACAGCTTAAATGCCCATGCGCTGCGAATCAGTCCCGCTTTTTCGAGCTGGTTGGCAATAGTGTCTACCGACGACCCCTGTTCTACGGTTATAAATTTAGCAATCTGGTTGCTGCTCACCGGCTGCAACTTACTGTAATATACTTGCCTAACAGCAAATGTCGCACCCACAACGAGCACTAAGCCAATGGCCAAAATCATTACCAGACGACGAGGCCAGCGTTTGCGAGGCTCGGGCTTTGCAGAATATCGCATTACAATGCTCCTTTCTGATCTAGATAGTCACTCAAAATGTAGGTGGCAGCCAACGCATCAACGTCGCCCTTGGCGTAAGGTTTTTTGCGTGCTTCTAGCTCTTTTTCGGCTTTTACAGAGGTCAGCGCTTCGTCCTGAAAATGCATCGGCACCGAAATATGCTTCTGTAAGTCGTTCACAAACTGCCGAACGTACCGTGTTTGGTCAGTCTCTTGACCCTCAAGTCCGCGTGGCAGGCCTATTACTAATTCGTCAGCCTGTTCTTGCTTGATAAGCTGCGCAATGTCACTAAAAATCTGATCGGTATGCTGCAGCGTTGTAAGGGGTGAAGCGATCCGCGCAATGCTCGTGGCTCGGGCAACGCCAATGCGCTGCGCGCCAACGTCAAGGGCAAGAAGTGTGGCTACGCTAGTCTGCATTGGTTGTAGTGGTTGGCTTCTCGATAGTTATCGTTATCTTGCTCTGGTTGCCAGGAATTGAGGTGACCCAGAATGGCGAATAGGTTACGTTAACATCGGTAACACCAGGATTTGTCTTGAGGATTTTTTGGGCGTCGCCGGTCTTTTTGCCTGCGATTTGTTTGCGCAAATCTGCAATCTTGAGGTCGGGGCCGGCCACTGCAGTAACCGCCATAGAAACCGAGCCGCTACTTGGGTCTTGCGAAGTAAAGCTGGCGTCATCCAGTCCGTAATCTGTAATGGTCTGCTTGCTGGTGTCGATCTTGCCGTCAACTGCGCTCGCTACTAACTTCTTGAGGTCAGCCTGTGCTGCGCCCATCATGCTATAGGTAATTTTTTCGGTCACGGTTACGCTGTCAGCGGCAGCGCCTGCACTCACGCTCGTACTAACGGCGGGTGTGCCTGCCACAAAAGTGGCGTCAATTGCCTTCAGGCCTTGGTTTTCTAACTGGCTCTTGAGCTGTGTTTTGATAGCTGATGTATCTTGAGCGCTAATCTTGGACTTAGCGGATTCGATGTCAGCACCTTGGACGATCTTGGTAATGTCGTCAGTACCGCCAGACATGTCGCTACCGCTGGCCTTAACGTTACTTGGAGAGCCAGCAATAGAGTACGATGTGGCGCTCACATTGTATTTAGCACCAGGGTTCTGGGCTGTGACACTCACGCTACCTGTACCATCATTTTTGCAGCTAAAACCACCGGCCGACATTTTATAGTTACTTTGTGGGACCGAGACAGCTTGCGTGCTCACAAATGTGAGGCCGCCGGCGCTAAAGCCAGTTCCTGCGGGGAAGCTTACAGCGTTGTCGCTACAGTTTACGAGGCTAATAGTACCGCTCGCCTTTTGACCGTTGTTTTGCTGGCCAGTTGCGTCGGAAGCGGCAGTCAGCGTTTTATCGGTAGATTGCGTTTTGGCCGGCACAATACCAGAGTCGGTATTTACTGAACTCACTGATGAGCTCAGCGTAACGTCCACGTTGGCGCTAATTGCCTGGCTATCAGTTTTAATGGTGACATAGGAATGTGGCAGGACTTTGAAGCACAAAATCCAAATAACAATCAGTGCGATCAGTGCGCCGCCTCCAATAAAAATCCATGTTCGGAAATTATTAAAGTTCGGCACCGCCAGCTTTTTGTTGCGTGGCCCCTTAGGGGCTTTATCTTTGCCTTTGGCCTTAGCGGTAGTGTCGGCCATGTGGCCAACAACGGCGCCAGATCCTGCGCCAGCAGCCATGTTTCGCATAATGGGGTTCTTGTCGGCTGCGCCGTCAGACATATCAATTGCATCGTCAACGGCAGTTGGCGACGTACTTCCCTTTGCCAAATCACCGACAGCAGATTTTTTATTTAATTTTGGATCAGCTGTGTCCAAAGATAACGACTCTTCAAAATCGCCAGGAAGCTCCGCCACTCCCTGTGGTACATCAGGAATTTCAGGTTTAGATTGCAGGTTTTTGGCTACATACAAACCAGTGTTGGCAGCCAGCGGCATTAATCCAGCTTCAGAGGTAATGAGCACCAAATGCTTGCTATCATTGTCGGCTGCACGCTTTAAAAGCTTCATGTTTACGATGCTTTGCAGGGTAGTGGCGCGCTTAGGCAAAACCAGCGCCAAAATTTTGCTGCGCGAGCTCGTAACTTTGTCGATAATTGTGGTTATTTCATCGTCAACATCGATGTAAATAACATCTTTAGCTGGAATGCTGTTGCTGCTCATGTTCGTAACATCCTATCAAGTTTTTCGCGCACTGATCCGCTCGTTTGGCTGGTGCCCGAGAATTGCAACGTGTCTAATCCAACGCGCAACAGGCCCATAGCTGTAATAAATGTATGGTCGTTGACCTGACCGGTCTTGTCAATGATGCCCACGACTTGCTCGGGGTGAATGTGCTGTACGGTTGGTTTGCGTGTAAATGGCAAACGAGTGTACCAATCTGTTTGCTCCAGTTTGTCCATGAGCATATCCAGACTGGAACCACCGCCGCACAATAACACGTGGTGTGGTAAGTGATCTAATTTGGTGAATTCAGCCAAGGCAACTTCGACGCCGCTCATCCACACATCGAGTGTCTTATTAAGAGCGCCCTCAGCTGCTGCAGCTTTTGGCTGCGAAATATGCGCGTTGTGCAAGTCCAACTTGATATCTTCGGCTTGTTCAAATTCAATGTTTAATTCGCGCTCGATAGCCCGAGTGTAGGCGCGACCGCCGATACCGAACATTTTGGTACCTTGCACGCCACCGTCATTAATCACGGCTATGTCAGTTGTACCACCACCGATGTCCATAAGGATTGCGCTCATACTGGCGCTGGTGTCGTCGCCAATAACTGACCGTGATACGGCAAATGGTTCGGCTGCAACGGCGAGTAAGTCCAGATCGAGCTGCTGCGCGGTACGTTCCAATGCACCAATGTGAATAAGTGGCGCAAACGCCGTATATAGCTGCACAACTACGTCGCGACCCTGAAATCCAACAGGGCTGGTAACTTTGTAGCCATCAATTTCGATACCTACTAAAGCGCTGTTTACCAGACGAATTTCGACTTCTTTGCCGCCCAATTCCCAGGCTAATTGCTGTTTAGCTTTGGCTTGAGCGCGTTCTTGCACTGCTTTGATAATGCGTTCGACTTCAGGAAGGTCCAAGGCTTTTTCGGCATCTTTTCGAGTAACTCTAACAGTAGTGGTCATGCCTTTTACCAGTTCGCCGGCAATACCCAGAACAGCCGTACGTGCACTCACGCCAGCTTGCTGTTCGGCAGCAGCCAGAGCTTTGTCGCAGTTTTCGACGACGCGGCCAATGTCAGCAATGGCACCGGCCTGCATATCGCTCAGTGCCTGATGTTGACGGCCGACACCAATAATCTCGATGCCGCCAGCGCGCACACGCCCAATTAACGCTTTAACAAATTCGGTACCAATATCTAGTCCAACTACATATTGATCGTCGGCTGGCGCTGAGCGCGTAGCCTTGGCATTGACTTCGGCTGCCTTATCGGCAACTTTACTGGCCATTGATTGGCCCAGGTTTTTCACTTTTTTCAGATCAAGCATAATCGTAATTTATTATAGCACGCTCCGGTGTGCATACTAGCCTTGAATAACAGATTACTTACAAAACCTGATGATTTGCTGTGGGTCTGCTGGTAATTGCTCAAAACGCTTAATTATGGTATAATCTACTAGTCCGAGTTTTTACCCGCGCACATTTACACCCCTGGAGGTTTTCACCCCATGCCCGCTGAAATCGAGAGTGGTACGCCCACCCGAAAGAAGCTGCCGCGCTACCGCCTGGTGGCATCGCCGTCGGAAGCGTTCACGCTGCTGACCCCGCTCGTCCTGCTGACCGCGTTCACGCTGTTCGTGGGCATCAAGTCGTTCGGCGCATTCACCCGGATCCTCACCTGCGCTCCCACGCAGAAGGTCCCCGCCACCGACCTGGACGACAGCTACTACGGCTACGGCTACAACTTCGACGACGCCAGCAGCATCAAGCACTGCATCCCGGCCAGCCTTCACGCCAGCTGGGTGCCGGCCTCGCTCGCCGCCGTGTCGATGGCCGCCCTGGCCGTGATGGCGCTGATCCTGTTCATCTACCTGCTGCGCCTGTGCTACGACTACGTCGACCAGGCCCGGCAGGACCAGACGCGCGGCTTCCACACCCTGCCCGACCAGTTCAAGTACGCGCTCAACGGCCTCACGGTCGCCAGCGGCGTCTTCATGCTCGCGGCCGTCTCGGTCTACTGCGTGATCTACATGGTCGCCCTCAGCTAGGAATCGGAGGCTCCATCATGGACCGCTTCAAGAGAATCCGAGAGCGCCTGCTCGCGTTCGCGCTCTGCCTGGTGCCGCACAATCTGCTGTACTACGCGCAGTTGCTGCGACAGGTACCCACCGACAACCCCGTCGTGGACGCCCGCCTGGAGCAGCTGCTGCAGCGCTACACCCC
>Ga0075369_10000014_pt1 | contig 63974 bp, 58 predicted proteins | sample EndMethybrTD3034_FD_71400 | JGI IMG/M metagenome (GOLD analysis project Ga0075369, IMG submission 71400) | Populus endosphere microbial communities from Tennessee, USA - Endosphere MetaG P. TD hybrid TD303-4 | ecosystem: Host-associated > Plants > Roots > Endosphere | place: USA: Tennessee...
TCGTCGAGGCACTGACACCGCGCGGTGGACTCGAAACCCTCGACCGCCGGCCCGATGACATCACGTTCATGATGCACACCTCGGGTACGACCGGGATGCCCAAACAGATACCGGTGCGCGAGATCGCGCTCGCGCGGCGCGCCGAGATGAACGGTGCGCTACTTGGGCTCGGCCGCGGCGCGCGTCTTGTGATCGGCGGCCTGTTCCACCACGTCGCGGGTCTTGGCAACATCGCTGTCGCCCTGGCCAATTCGACGGCGATCGTCCTGTACCCGTCCTTCAGTGTCTCGACATGGCAGGCATTGCGCGCCGCGGCGCCGACCCACGCGGTGACAGTGCCATCGGTGATCGAAACGCTGCTGGCCGCCGGTGCCCTGGCGCTGCCGAGCATGCGCGTGCTGACCTACGGCGGGTCGCCGATTCATCCGGACACCATGCGCCGCATTCACGCGACGATGCCCGGTGTCGACCTGGTCGAACTATTCGGCCAAACCGAGGGCAGTCCATTGACGGCGCTCACCGCCGACGACCACCGCGCCGCCGTGGCCGGTCACGAGGAACTGCTCAGTTCGGTCGGCAGGCCCGCCCCCGGTGTCGAACTGCGCATCCACGAACCCGATGAGGACGGCGTCGGCGAGGTATGGGCGCGATGCGGCCATTCCCTTCTCGTCGACGCCGAAGGCTGGCAGCACACCGGCGACCTTGGCCGCCTCGTCGACGGCTACCTCTACCTCGCTGGGCGCTTGGGCGACAAGATCATTCGCGGCGGCGAAAACGTCTTCCCTATCGAGGTCGAACGCGTGCTGGAAGGCCATCCCGAAGTCGCAGAGGCCGCCGTGGTCGGCATACCCGACCAGCGACTCGGTGAGACGATCCGCGCCTACGTCGTCGCTGTCGATCCCGCTTCTCCTCCTGACGCCGAGGCACTACACGCGTACTGCAGGCTGACACTGGCCGGATTCAAGGTGCCGGCGGAGTGGAAATTCGCCAAGTCGCTTCCGCGCAACGCCGCGGGCAAGGTCCTGCGCCGGGAACTACTTTCGCGTGACCACGAAGAAGGAGCCACGCAATGCAGTCCGCTCTGACCGGGGTTCGCGTGCTTGACGTCAGCCGAATCCTCGCTGCGCCGTTGGCTTCTCAGCTGCTCGGTGATCTCGGCGCCGACGTCGTCAAGGTGGAGCGGCCCGCCGTCGGCGACGACGCCCGCAGTTATGGGCCGCCGTTCCTGGAGTCGGCCGACGGCCAATCCGGTGAGGCGGGGTTCTACCTGAGCTGCAACCGCAACAAGCGGTCCATCACCGTCGACCATTCCAAGCCCGAGGGCGCAGACATCCTGCGCAGGCTCGCATCGGAATCTGATGTCTTCATCGAGAACTTCCGACCCGGCGTCTTGACGAAATACGGCCTGGACTATGACGCACTGCGGCAAGACAATCCACGTCTGATCTATTGCTCGGTGACCGGATTCGGTCAGGACGGCCCGTTCGCGTCGCGACCCGGATACGACGGCATCTTCCAGGCGATGTCGGGGATGATGAGCGTGTCCGGTGTGCCCGACAGCGAACCAGGCGCCGGACCGATGAAGGTCGGTGTCTCCATGGTCGACATTCTCACCAGCTTGTACTCCGCCAGCGCGATCCTTGCGGCGTTGCATCACCGTGAAACCCATAGCGGTGAAGGCCAGTACATCGACATGTCGCTACTGGAGTGCGGTGTCGCCGCGTTGTCACACTATGCCCAGAACTTCCTCGTCTCGGGCGTGTGCCAACCCCGCCGGGGAAACGGTGGGTTCGGCGGAATTCCGTCGCAGGCGTTTGCGTGTGTCGGTGGTGAGGAGATCTTCGTCGTCGCCTCCACTGCCAATCAATGGACGTCACTGGTCAAGGTGCTCGGCCGGCCCGACCTTGCCGATCACCCCGACTTTGCGACAGTGTCGGCGCGGATCGAGAACCGCGACCGCGTGCTGGAAATTTTGAACGACATCTTCGCCACGAACACCGCCGAGCACTGGGTGGATGAGCTTGAATCGGCCGACGTTCCAGTCAGTTACGTCAACGACATGCACGGTGTTTTCAACAACCCGCAGATCGTCCACCGCGGTGTCAAGACAACGATCACACATCCCGTCGCGGGCAGCATGGACGTCGTCGGCAATCCAATTCGGTTCTCCGCAACGCCGATTGAGGAGTACTCGGCCCCCCCGTTGCTCGGAGAACACACGGCCGAGGTGCTTGGTGAGCGGCTCGGCTTCACACAGCAGGAGCTGAAACAACTTGCGGCGCGCGGGGTTCTCTAGCCGTAGGTCGTGGCCGACAGCACGTCGACGATCGACTCTTTCGAGTCGGCGACCATGTACTTCTCCACGCCTTCGAGGTGGCGACGCCAGTGCAGCTGCGCGGCTTCCAGATCCTCCGCCTCCAGCAGCCTTACCAGCTTGCCGTGCGCACGTTGGGCGGTGCGGTTGGCAGGCAGTTCGTACCCCTCGGAGTGTGCGGCGATGAAGGCCCGATTGTGTGCCGCGATGATGTGTAACAACATGTCGGCCATCACCCTCAGCGTGGTGTTGGCGGCCAAGTCGACGACGGCAAGATGAAACACGATGTCGTGCTCCGCATACGCCGACGGGTCCTCGATCAGTCCTGCCCCTTCGTCGAGCAGGCGATCCAATTCCTTGACATTCGCCGCCAACCGACGGCCCGCCGCCATCCCGATGGCCGCTTCTTCAAGGGTGGCCCGGGCGCGATAGACGTCGACCAGGGGTGTGCCTGCCGATTGCAGCAGTACGCCGGTATAACGCGCCGCCACCGTCGGGTCGGGCTTGAGTACCCGCGCACCGCCGCGGGCGCCGCGCAGCACTCGGATCAGCTGTTCGGACTCGAGGATGCGGAAGGCCTCCCGAAGCGTGGGCCGAGACACCCCGAACTGGGTCATCAAGTTGGCCTCGCTCGGTAGCGGCTCCCCGACTTCCAGCTCGCCGGTGACTATTTTGCGCCGCAACTCCGCGGCGACGAGCTCGCCGGCCTTGGGCACCCTGACCACGGAAGCGTCTAGTGGCACTGGCGCCTCTCCCTTCGGCTTGGTGATCGCTGTGTACCGGCAAGCCTAAGGGCGAGCTGGGCGATTGGTCGTCGCGACCCGGGGCAATTATTCAACCCATTAGGTCAAGCACGGTCTTGACGTCGGCATGCAGCAGGTAATCGCGCGCCTCGGTGAGGTGCCTGCGCCACAGGTCTGTCGACCCGTCGACGTCAGAGGCTTCAATGAAGTCGACCACCCGGTGGTGTGCCTTGAGCCCTCGGCCGCTGGCCTGCGCATGCGCGGCGCTGCCGGCATCGGATTCGACATGCTTCCAGTTCGCTCGCTCGATGATGCGCTGGATCATTCCCGCCAGCACGTGCAGTGTCCGGTTTCCGGTGAGCTCAACGAGCAGGGCATGGAATGCGGTGTGCGTGCGGATCGAGCGTTGCGGCTGGTCGACAAGGGCGTCGTGCTCGTCGAGCGCCTGACGCAACAGAACGAGGTCCTCGTCGGTCCGTTTCGCGGCCAATAGACCCACCGCCGCCGGCTCGATGACAATTCGCGCCTCATACAGATCGGCCAGCGTGGTGCCCCGGTGTTCGAGGACGAATGCCGTATATCGCGCTGCGACATCCGTATTCGGTACGCGCACAAGAGCGCCACCGTGTGCGCCCCGCCGGACCGTGATCAGCGACTCCGATTCGAGTATCCGGAACGCCTCACGAAGGGTTGGCCGGGACACGCCAAAAGAAGCCTGCAGTTCATGTTCCGAGGGAAGTGCCTCGCCTTCGGTGAGCTCACCTCGAACGATCTGCCTCCGCAGCCGTTCGACGATCACCTCCGCCATCTTCGGGACGTGAACCCGCTGACCAGCAGTTTCAGCAGTCACGGCGGCTCACAATCAAGTAAAAGATTAAGATGATGAACCCTACAGGATCGGTGCGCAAACTGCCGCCCGTTTGGCATATATATCTAACTGATTATACTATAAGCCAGTGAAGATCGATGCGAAGCTCACGTGGACGCACGATGCCAAACAGTCGCTCAGCGACTTCGTCGAGCGTGGCCGAGATGCCGAAGGCGAGGGCTACCACGGTCTGTGGAGCGCCGAGTCGGCTCACGATCCATTCCTGCCGCTGATCGCTGCGGCGCACGCGACGTCGACACTGCAGCTGGGAACCGCGATCACGGTGGCCTTCGCCCGCAATCCGATGTCACTGGCCTATACGGCATATGACCTCCAAACGCTCACTGGTGGAAGGTTTTTGCTCGGCCTGGGCAGTCAAATCAAGCCCCACATCGAGCGCAGGTTCGGCATGCCGTGGAGCCGGCCGGCTGCCCGGATGCGTGAATTCATCGAGGCGATGCGGGCCATTTGGGGATCGTGGGCGACCGGTGAACAACTCGACTTTCGTGGCGAGTTCTACACGCATACCTTGATGACACCCTTCTTCGCCCCGCCCCCGTCTCCGTTCGGACCTCCTCCCGTTTATCTCGCCGCGGTGGGTGAGCACATGACCGAGGTCGCCGGCGCTGCCTGCGACGGGCTTCTCCCCCACCCGTTCACGACCGCGCGATATCTGCGCGAGCGGACACTGCCTGCGGTGGAACGCGGTCTTGCGAGTTCGGGACGAAGCATGGAGAAGTTCTCCATCGGTCTGTCGGGTCTGGTTGCGTCGGGGCGAACCGAGGAAGACATGGAGCGCGCCATTCGCGCCGTCAAGGAACAGGTCGCGTTCTACGGAAGCACCCCCGCGTACCACCCGGTGTTGGAGTTGCATGGTTGGGGCGACCTCGGGCCCACCCTCAAGACATTGTCTCGCAGCGATGCCGCCGACCGCTGGAAACGAATGGGCGACCTGATCGACGACGAGATGCTCGACGCGTTCGCAATCGTCGCCGAACCTGACCGGCTCGGCCCCGCGATAGCGGAGCGCTACGGCGACATCGTCGACCGCTTCAACTTCTACGCGCCCTACTCACACGACGCGAACCTGTGGACGCCCGCGATCCAGCACTTGTCGCGATTTTGAAAGGAACCCACCGATGACGGCCACCGAAAGATTCCTGTCGAGCTCGGATGTCGAGCCTCTGACCCGCGGCAAGACGTGGGAGGAAATGAAGGCCGGCACCAGCTTCCGGACCGCGAAACGCACTGTCACCGAGGCGGATCTGATCCAGTTCATCACTTGGGGCGGGTTCAACGAGGCATTGTTTTTCGACGCCTCCCACGCTGCGGCCGGTGGCTATACGGGGCGCCTCGTTCCCGGGGCGATGACCTACTGCATCGCCGAGGGCCTCATCGTGCAGACCCATGTGCTCAACGGCACCGGCCTGGCGTTCATGAGCATGGAACTGTCGGTCAAGAAACCGGTCTACGTCGGCGACACGCTGCACGCGATCGTGACAACGACCGAGTCGCGGCCGTCGAGCAAGCCGGGACGCGGGGTGGTCACGGCCAGGGTTAGCGTCCGCAATCAGCGCGACGAAGAGGTTCTCGTCTTCACCCCGGTCCGGCTGATACGCGGCGCCGATTACGCCGAGGTGCAGCACTGAATGGGGCCACTGCACGGCGTTCGGGTATTGGAAATCGCGGGCATCGGGCCCGCTCCATTCGGCTGCATGCTGCTGGCCGACATGGGCGCCGAGGTTGTCCGCGTGGAACGTGCGGGCGATGGGCGATCGACGATCGACGGTGCTGGGCGCGCCGAGTCTGATCCGAAAAGATATGTGCCGCATCGTGGCCGCCGCTCGATAGCGCTTGACCTCAAGTCGCCGAGCGGGCGCGATACGCTGCTGGCGCTTGTCGAGCAAGCCGATGTGCTGGTCGAGGCCTTTCGACCGGGGGCGGCCGAGCGCCTCGGAATCGGTCCCGATGACTGCCTGGCGCGCAATCCACGGTTGGTGTATGCGCGCATGACGGGGTGGGGTCAGACCGGTCCCCTTTCCGCTGCGGCCGGCCACGACATCAACTACATCGCGGTGGCCGGGGCGCTGGACAATTTTCGGCGAACCGGTGATCGCCCGCTGGCTCCGTTGAATGTGGTGGGCGACATGGGCGGTGGCGGAATGCTGCTTGCCTTCGGGATCGCGGCCGCACTCATCCACGCCCGCGGGACCGGCCAGGGCCAGGTGGTCGATGCCGCGATGGTGGACGGTGCAGCGTTGCAGTTGGCCACCACGCTCGGCATGCGCGCGCAGGGCAGGTGGCCGGGTGAGCCCGGTGCCAACGTCTCCGACAGCGGCGCACCGTTCTACGAGGTCTACGAATGCGCCGACGGCAGGTTTGTCGCGGTCGGGGCGCTCGAGACGCCGTTCTGGAACGAATTCGTCAAACGCCTTGGCATCTCGCCAGATTCGTTGCCCGACCGAGACGACCCCGCGACTTGGCCGGAAGGCAAGCAGCGCCTCGCCGAGGTGTTCAGGAGTCGATCACGCGACGAATGGGCGACCGTCTTCGACGGCAGCGACGCCTGCGTGTCACCGGTGTTGAGCCTGGACGAGGCACCCCATCATCCTCATGCCGTGGCGCGTTCGGCATTCATCGACGTCGGCGGCACGATCCAGCCCGCGGCCGCCCCGCGGTTCAGCAAGACACCCGCCGCGATGCCATCGCCTCCACCGCAACGCGGCGCTGACACCGAAGACGTGTTGCGCGATTGGGGTGTGACGGCTCGCGCAGTCGCCCACCAGAGGTCATGATTCACCGAAGACGCTCACGCAATTCGTTTTTCAGCACCTTCATGCTCGCGTTGCGGGGTAGCGCTTCGACGAAGATCACGCGACGTGGCACCTTGAAATTGGCCATCTGAGTCTGCGCCCACCGGCGAAAGTCGTCCTCGGCCAGCGTAAGTCCCTGTTTCGGTACGACAAAGGCGACAGGAACTTCACCCATGCGATCGTCGTGCATGCCGACGACGGCTATCTCGCCGACGTCTGGATGAGCCCCCAGTATGCGTTCCACTTCGGCGGGATAGACGTTGAAGCCTCCGACGATGACCATGTCTTTCTTGCGGTCCACGATGCGGACGTATCCGCGGTCGTCCATCACGACGAAATCACCCGTGCGTAGCCATCCGTCGGGCGTGATGGCCTCAGCAGTCTTGCCGGGATCGTCCCAATACCCTTGCATCACGGTGTATCCGCGCACCCACAGTTCGCCGAGGCATCCCGGCGCAACGTCGTTTCCGGCGTCGTCGACCATGCGGAGTTCGACATCCAGTGCCGCGCGTCCGACAGTAGTCGTGACGTCATCGAGGTCGTCGACCCCTGGAATGGTCGTGGTCACCAATGACGTGGCCTCAGTCAGCCCGTAAGCACTGACGATGTTGTCGACGCGGAGTTCGTCGCGGATCCGGGCGATCAGTTCGGGGGCCACGACCGCGGCGGATGCGCAGGCGACTCGCAGTGAGGACAGGTCGTAGTCTCCACGGTTCGGGGCGTTCAGCAGATCCTGGAACAGCGTCGGCGGGCCAAGGAGTATCGAGACCTTCTCGTCCGCAATCGTCTTCAGGAGTTGATCGACGGCAAGGACGCGCTGCGGGATGCTCGCGACGCCGTGCAGAACACTGGCCATCCATCCAGCCTTGTAGCCGAAGGTATGGAAGAAGGGCGGGACGATCAAGAACCGGTCGCCGGGACGAAACCCCATCACCTTGGTGAGCCAGCCGTGTGCGCGCAACGATTGGCCGTGCGAAAGCATCACGCCCTTGGGATGCCCGGTGGTGCCGGACGTGAACATGATGTCCGACAGCGAATCCGCCGTCACCGCATCAATGGCGGCATGCGCCGCATCGGCACCTACCCCGCGGCCGAGTTCGAGAAAACTTGTCCAGTCCTGGGTCTCAGGGGCCGCGTCGCCGGAGATGATGACGACACGGTTCAGCGCGGCAAGGGTGGGCTCGGCGGCACGGATCATGCCCACGTAGTCGTTGTCGAGGAAATCCGTGACAGTCACCAACACATCGGCTCCGCTCTTACGCAGGATGTACGCCGCCTCTGGGCCTTTGAAGCGGGTGTTGAGCGTAACCAGGACGCCGCCGGCGCCCAATATCCCCAATGCGGCCACGATCCAGCGCGCACAGTTGGGTGCCAATAGGCCGACGCGCGTCCCAGGGCGTACACCCACCGCGATCATGCCCCGGACGGCGTCGACCATGGCCGACTCCAACTCGGCGAAGGTCAGCCGCATGTCGCCGTCGACCACGGCCTCAAGCGCAGGATGCCGGCGTGCAGTGACGCGCACGGCGTTCGGAATGCTGGCGAACTCGTCGTCGTAACGACCCCTCAGCTCGTCGGGCACATAGCGCCAGCGGCGGTCCGCGCCTTCCGCCATGGCGCCTCCTCGGTAGACTGGAATGAGTTAATTGATTAACCTATAACCGGCACGCCGCATCCACTGCGCACTTAGCATTTTCCAGAAGGGTTTCACATGTCAACGGAGACGATGACCGATAGCGGGTTGGTGACCCGCAGCGATTCCGATGGCGTGGCCGTTCTGACCTGGAATCGACCGGAGCGCAACAACGCGTGGACGGTGGCGATGGAGACGGAGTACTTCCGTCTGCTCGAGGACTGTGCGCACGATTCGGCGGTCAGGGTCATCGTGGTGACAGGCGCAGGCCGTACCTTCTGTCCCGGAATGGACGCTGAGGTCCTGGCCGAGCAGGCGCGCAACGGGACGACGACGCAACCACATCTGCGTACACCGTTCACCTATCCACGCTCGGTTCCCAAGCCGATCATCGCCGCGATCAACGGCGCATGCGCGGGAATCGGGCTTGTCGCAGCGATGAACTGCGACCTGCGGTTCGCGTCGTCGACCGCCAAGCTGACAACCTCGTTCGCGCAGCGCGGCATCATGGCCGAGCATGGGCTGGCGTGGTCGCTGCCCCGCGCGACCAACGTATCAACGGCACTGGACCTGTTGTTTTCCGGTCGCGTCATCATGGCAGCCGAGGCGCGTGACCTCGGCGTGGTGGACCGTGTCTTCGAACCGGATGACTTAGTGACCAAAACGCTCGAATACGCAAGCACCTTGGCTCAGCATTCCTCGCCGCTGGCGATGGGTGTGATGAAGCGGCAAGTGTATGCGGCACAAGAGAGTTCGCATGAAGAGGCCCGCGTGCTGGCGCTTCGATACTGGATGGGCCTGTTGCGTGAGCACCCTGACTTCAAGGAGGGCATCACCAGCTATCTCGAGAAGCGTCCGCCGAACTTCGCTCCATGGGACATGGCGACGCCGACCGCTCCCCCGCCGTTACCAACAGCCTGAAGGTGGACGGCATGACACTTGACGGTCGCACGGCATTGGTCACTGGGGCGGCCGGTGGCATCGGGGCCGCGATTTGCCGGCACCTGGTGCAGGCCGGCGCTAACGTCGCCGCGTGCGATCTCGACGGCGACGCGGCTCAACGCCTGGCCGCCGACCTTGCGGCGGTGGGTAAGGGGTCGGTCGCGGGCTACGCGATGGACGTGTCCGACAGCGCGAATGTCGCCGACGCGGTCGCTGCCGTCGAGGCGCAGCGGGGACCGGTGGACATCCTGGTCAACACCGCGGGCATCGACAAAATCGAACCGTTCACCGAATCCACCGAGGACACTTGGCAAAAGGTCGTCGCGGTCAACTACCTGGGCACGGTGATCGTCGTACGCGCGGTACTCGACGGCATGATCGAGCGCCGGTACGGCCGGATCATCAACATCGCTTCGGACGCCGGCCGGGTCGGATCCTCCGGCGAGGTGGTGTATTCGGGCACCAAGGGCGCGGTGATCGCGTTCGGAAAGGCGCTCGCCCGCGAGACCGCCACAAAGGGCATCACGGTCAACATCGTGTGCCCGGGCCCCACCGATACCGCTCTGCTGAAACAGATCTCCGACCGCAGCCAGTCGATGTACGACTCGCTGGCGAAAGCGGTGCCGATGAAGCGCATCGGCACGCCAGACGATGTCGCGCCCGCGATCGTGTTCTTCGCCGGTGACGGCGCTGCCTACATCACGGGGCAGACCCTCTCGGTCAGCGGCGGCCTGACGATGGCCTGAGTGGGGCCGATTGGGTTATTTAGATAAATAGTTTACTCATCCCCTTGTGGCTGGAGACCGCTCGCGTTACCGTGCAAAGAGTAGGCATCTTGGCAATCTTGGTCTTTTCACCCAGGAAGGCGGTGACACCCCATGCAGACGGCATCGCCGAGCGGTTCGATGGCCGGTGAGCGGGTGATAGTCACCGGCTGCGGTTCTGGTATCGGGGCGGCCACATGTCGCCTCGTTGTTCGCGAGGGTGGTCAGGTTGCGGTACTAGGACGCCGGTTGGAGACAGTCCAGCCCATCGCCGACGAAGTCGGCGCGATCGCGCTACAGGTTGACGTACGGGACCGGGAGCAGGTGAACCGCGCCATCGGCGAGGCGGCGATGGCCATGGGCGGACTGACGGGGATCTGCAACAACGCAGGCACCGGTTCGATGACGCGCCTACACGAAATCTCGCCCCGCTTGTGGGACCGCACGTTGAGCGTGAACCTTGCCGGCGTCTTCAACGGGATATGCGCCGCCGCGCCGCTGATGCTGGAAGCCGGCCACGGCGCCGTCGTCAACGTCGCGTCGATCAGCGGAATCCGGCCATCGCACGGCGAGGGTGCCTACGCAGCGTCGAAAGCCGGAGTGCTGGCGCTCAGTGCCACCGCCGCTTTGGAGTACGCACCCGAAATCAGGATCAACTGCGTATCCCCCGGGGTCGTCCGAAGCGCCATGACCGCGACGATGCTGGCGGCCGATGAGGCCCTGCTCCGCGAAGCAATCCCGATGGGCAGGATCGGTTGTCCTGATGACGTCGCCGAGCTCATTGTTTTCTTGCTGTCAAAACGAGCAGCCTGGATCACCGGACAGAACTTCAGCGTCGACGGTGGGACAACCCTTCGCGGAGGCGGAATCGGCGATTTCGCAAAGGCTTTCCTGGAGGGCAGTCGATGAACGTCGACGACGTCATCGAGTCGGCACAGCAGCGCACCGGCATCACCGATCTCCATACGGATTCGTTTCGTGAAGGTTTGGACGTCGTTGTCGAAGCCATCAATGCAGACCCACAGACACCACAGCGCGAGGCGCGGTTGTTCGCCGAGTGCAGGCGGGCGATGATGAACCGGTTACGCATCGACGACTGGTTCCACCGGCACGCGCTGGGGAATACCGCCGTGGACCGCCCGGTCTTTGTGATCGGCATGCCCAGGACCGGTACCACGGTGCTCGTCAACCTGCTCGGCCAAGACGTCGAACATTGTCGGGTGCTTTGGCATTGGGAAATGGACGATCCCGTACCACCTGTCGCGGCCGAACACCTCTGCGACGACCCCCGGATCGAGGCGAAGGTGGCGAAGCTGGCGCCGCTGATGGACCGGCTCGCCTACCTTCCCCACCTGGAACGCCCAACCGATCCAGTCGAGTGCGTGCATGTCCTTGCCCAAGACTTCAAGTCGTTGACGTGGTACACGTCGACCGGATCCACGCTGTACAACGACTGGTATCTGGACAAGGCAGATCTCCGGTCTGCCTATGCACATCATCGCCGGACTCTGCAGGTACTGCAGTCCAACGGCGCCGACGGACAGTGGGTGCTCAAACTTCCATCCCACGCCTTGCATCTCGAGGCGCTGTTGGCCGTCTATCCCGATGCCCGACTGGTGATGACCCACCGCGATCCGATGCCGGCGATCGTGTCGATGTGCAGCTTCGCGCGAATGATCCACGAGGCCAATGGCAATCGGATCGACATGGATGCAATGGTCCGCGATACGCACCGCCAAGTTCTTGAATCTGCGCTGCGTCCAGTCGAGTTCGTCACCAAACACCCAGAGGTGCCGGTCTACCACGTTTACCAACGCGAGCTTGCCGAGGACCCGCTCGGCCATGTGAACGCGCTCCGCGAGTGGATGGGGCTAGCGCCCGACGACGACCTCGAAAGGCGCATGCGGAGCTATCTCGCGACGGACTGGCGCCATCCGCCCGGCAGTCACCGCTACAACGCAGCCGACTTCGGCATCAATCGGCAAGAGGTCAACGAGGCCTTCGCCCCTTACATACGGCAATTCGACGTCCCCTTGGAGTCCGCATGACTGATCTATGGCAACCGGCCTACGCGCGTCGCGACCACGAGATCGTCGACTATGAGTACTGGGAACTGCCCGGCTCGGGCATTCACTTCCGCGGTCCCGCCGTCGACTTGGACGACCCTGCCCCTTACTTCGTATGTGCGGGCGCCGCACAAACTTTCGGCTGTTTTGTGGCGAAACCCTATCCAATGCTGTTGGCGGACTCCCTCGATATGCGCGTGGTCAATCTCGGCCTCGGGTCCGCCACACCCAGCGTTTTCGCCTCCAACGACCGGCTGTTGGAGGTCATCAACGGCGCCGACTTCCTCGTTCTGCAGGTCATGGCGGCCCGCCAGGAGGGCAACTCCAGGCTCGAGATGCTCGGCACCGATCTCGTCCACGATCGCCGCCACGGCGACCACCTTCCGGCGCACATGGCATGGCAACGCATCCTCGACGAAGAGCGGTCTGAGCTGGACCGCTACATCGCAGAGTCGCAACAGAGTTGGATCGACCACTATCAGCAGCTTCTGGCGCACATCAACGTACCGGTGGTCCTCTTCTACTTCTCTGTGAAACAGAAGGGCGTGGACCCCGCGCGCGATGCCGAAAACGCACACGGGCTGCTGGAACCGTTCCCCCAGCTTGTGGAGGGTCACAGCATCGATACCGTTGCAGCACAGTGCGATCGCTATGTCGAATGCACCAGTGTTCGTAACCACAAGCACTTGCTGACAAGTCGCTTCACCGGCGAGCCTGTCGAGGTCGACAACTCCGTGCTCGATCCGCGGATGCAAACCCGCTGGAAACGCAACTGGTACTACCCCTCACCCGAAATGCACGAGGACGCAGCAGCGAATCTGCTTCCGGCTCTTGCCGACTTACGTCCGGTGCGGTCGTGACCCCATCTTCCGACGATGCCGGGACGGAGTCTGTCGTCTCGACATTCTGCCGCATTTGTGAAGCGCGCTGCGGCATCGACGTTGGGGTGCGCGATGGGCACATCCTGCGTATCGGCCCTGACAAGCAGAATCCGTATTCCTGGCGAGAGTTCTGCTCCAAGGGCCGTTCAGCCACCGAAGTCGTATATCACCCGCGCAGGCTCAAGTGGCCGTTGCGACGCGTCGATGGCGAATACCGCCGCGCGACCTGGGCAGAGGCGACCGATGACATTGCCACCCGACTCAGAGTCATCCGCGACCGGTTCGGTCCCGACTCGGTCGCGACGTATCTCGGAAACCCCGTGGGGTTCAACGGTTCCAACGCAACCTGGTTTTCATCGTTTGCTCGTGCGCTGGGCACGAAGAACATCTACTCGGTGTCCTCGGTGGACCAGAACAATCTCCAGCGGGTCTGCTACGAGATGTACGGGCGATGGCTGATCCCGTTGATACCGGATGTCGACGAATGCGATTACTTCCTCCTGGTGGGAATGAACCCGGCGGTGTCGACATTCGGCTGGATTCACAACGTCCCCGACGGGTGGCGTCGCGTGCTGGCACGGCAGTCCCGAGGGGCAACGGTCGTCATTGTGGACCCCAATCGAACGCCGAGCGTCGAGAAGGCCGACCGGCATATCGCCGTGTGGCCAGGCCAGGATTGGGCGCTGCTGCTCGCGATCCTCGTCACGATCATCCGCGAGGGGCATGCCAAGTTCCCGCCGAAGCCGGAGCTGACCGGCATCCAAGCCCTCGAGAAGCTCATCGACGATGCGGATATGGCTGATCTCTCGGCCCGTTGCCGCGTGCCCATCGATGTCATCGAGTCCACCGCTCGCGAATTCGCCGCAGCCAGGACCGCGATGTGCGTTGCGCACACGGGCGTTTCGCACAACGGTGAAGGCGTGCTGGCCGAATGGCTGAGCCATGTGCTCAATGCCGTGACCGGCCGACTCGATTCCGTTGGTGGGCGGCGTTTCGAGCCGGGCTACGTACCCATTGCGGGCTTGTACGGAACGCGTCCGCCTGCTCCGAGCCGAGTACGCAAGCTGCCCGCCATAGCGGGCGCTCGCACGCTTGCCGAGCTGGCCGACGAGATACTCACACCGGGCGACGGGCAGGTCAAGGCATTGATCTGTAATAGCGGGAATCCGGTCATCAGCGGCTCCCAAGGCGGACGTCTGGACGGTGCCCTGGAAAAGCTCGAGCTCATCGTGGCAATCGATTTGGTACAGCGCGAAAGTCACCGACATGCCGACTGGTTGCTGCCCGCCGCCCACTATCTGGAGCGAGAGGATCTGCTTCCGATTTATGCCTCCTTCGAGGATCAGCCGTTCGTTCAGTTTGCACGCGCTGTCGTACCGCCGCCCGCCGATGCCAGAGAGGAGTGGATGTTCTTTCGGGATCTGGCTGTCGCGCTCGACCTTCCACTCTTCGGGGCTGCGACGTCGTCAATGACGCCTCGATCCCTGTGGAAGAAGATGGTCGACGACGGCGGGAAATTCTCCTGGGACGATCTCGAGGGTCATCCCCACGGACTTCTCTACGGCGAGAAGAAATATGGTCAGCTCGATGCTGCGATCGCCACCTCTGACGGCTCGATTCACATCGCGCCCGAGGCGTTCGTAAGCAGAGTTCGAACGCTGCTGTCTGAGCCATCACCGGAACCGTCCGCCGAGTGGCCGATCCTGCTGTCGAGTCAACGTGGGAAGTCATCGATGAACTCGTGGCTCAACGAAACTCCGTCGTCGCTGCGTCGCGAGCCGACGAATACTATCTACGTTCATCCAGCGGACGCAGAGAAGCTTGCAATCCGTAGCGGCGACGCGACGAGAGTGTCTTCGCCAACGGCGGTGCTTGAGTGTACAGCGGAAGTCAGCTCCGTACCGCGAATGGGAGTGGCCATCCTCGGCCATGGCTGGGGTTCGCACATCTTCGATCCGCACGACGGCGAGCCCGCTGCAGTGTATGGGGTCAACCGAAATGCATTGGTCGCCGATTCGGCGGTGGACCCACTCTCGGGCACACCAGCTTTCGGTGTCACCGAGGTGCGGATAGAAAAACGTCCGGACGACATTAAGGCCGAATGAGTATCTTCAAGTGATCGTTCGGCGAGTTGAGCAGCGCCTGAAATCCGAGTTCTACCGCGTCTTCCAGAGCGATGCGCGTTGACACAAGCCCGTCTGTCTCAATTGCTCCGGTCCGCACCGCCTCAATGACTCGTGGGAAGTCATCACCGGCGTACGCGTAGCTGCCGACATAGGCAATCTCCCGAATCATCAAGGTATTCGGGTCGAAATCGTGTGGATGGGATGCGGCCACCGCGACGGCGGTTCCTCCCTTGCGCAGGGCTCGAAGCATCGTCTTGGCGGCAGAAGCCGCTCCGGAGGCATCGAATGCCACGTCGACGCCCTGCCCGCCAGTGAGCTCCCGGGCGCGAATAGCGACGTCCTCGTGGTTCGGATCTAGGACCGCATGAGCACCGAAATCGTGAGCGGCGGTCCGCCGTAACACGTTCGGTTCGCTCACCAGTACCGCATCGGCGCCACGTGCACGGGCTACCAGCAACAAGCAGAGGCCGACCGGGCCGCCGCCGACGATGAGAACGGTGTCACCATGCTTCATGCCGGATCGGCTCACCGATCGCCACGCCACGGCCAACGGTTCGATGAGAGCCGCAGTTTCCGCGCTTATCCCTGGCGGCATGACATGAACCCGATCAGCCGGCACGACGACATATTGCGACATGCCACCGCCCCAACCGTGAATGCCGATGAATCCATTGGATTCGCACAAGTTGGTGTCGCCGCGTTGGCACGCCCCACATGTACCGTCGAACAGAATCGGCTCCACGGCGACGAGCTGCCCGATGTCAATGCCCATGACATCGGCGGCGACCTCCGTCACTCGGCCGGAAAACTCATGCCCGAGGATGTGCGGCCCGCTTTCACCCGTCACCGGATGCACGTAATCGAACGGAACCGGCGCGTTCAGGAACAGGTGAATGTCGGACCCGCATATGCCTGCACAGTCGACCGCGATCTTCACGCAGCCCGGCCTCAGTTCAGGTGCCGGTACCTCGTCAAGGCGTACCTGCTGAGGACCATGAAGTCTCAGGGCACGCATCAGACGGCCTCGCAGACGAATTTCCTTATGGCGCCCGCGGTTTCCTCCGCCTGATCGAGCATCACATAGGTCGAGCTGTCTGCGATGGGATGCAACGTCGCATGCGGGAACGCATCCGCCAGCCTGCGGCCATGGCTCAGCGGGAACAGCTTGTCGCTTTCGCCCCACGCGATCAGCACCGGCTTCGGCCACGCCTCGATCGCAGCGGTGGCGGCAAGGGTATGGCGAGGGTGGAGTCCGGCGGAGAACCGCGCCGCCTCGCGGCGAACGGATGCAGAGGACACAAACCCGCCGAACAGGGCAGGCCTACGCGCAGGATCCACGCCGTGCCGGGTCACCATGGAATCGAACCTCACTTGGCCGCGTCCCGTCGCCAGCAGCCCCAATGCTGCCGCGCCGACCGTCGTGCTGAGGCGGCACAGCCGAACAATCGGCGCAAAGCCGGACGGCGGGAAGTGCTCAAAGCTATCGCAATTGGTGAAGACCAGCCGAGACACCCGATCCCACGGCAGCGTCGAGTCGGCAAGCGCGGACAGTAGCACTCCACCACCTGTGTCATTGGCGACCAACGTCACGTCGGACAGATCCAGCGCCTCAAGCAGTTTGACGATTCTCCGCCCTGAGGCGGCGACACCAAAATCGATATCGCCGACAGGATCGCGCTGCGCCCCGAACGGCCACGTCGGCGTGATGCAGCGGTGTTCTCCCGACAGCCGCACCGCCACGTCATCCCAGGGCGCCCCCGTGACGTAGACGCCATGCACGAAAACCAGCGGTGGGCCGGATCCGATATCGCCGTACGATATCGCTGCGCCATCCACCACGACCGACGAATCCGCCATGGCGGACCTCCTCCCTACCTATTGACCACCGATGCCGGCCGGAAGCGGCGGCACTCCGGAAGGATGGCCGTCTCCGAAGAACTCGGTTGAGCGCTGGAGCAGATCATCGACGCTCCAGCGCCGGTCACCAACCGAGAGATGCGCGACGGTTTCGGGCTGCTTCATCAGCTCGATATCGCCTCCGTAGACGGTGAACAATTGGCCCGAGACATGTTGGGCGGCAGGGCTGGCGAGCCACACCACTACAGGACTGACATTCTCTGGCGCGCGATCGTCGAAGACATCGTCTTCTGCCTGCCGATAATTCGAGAAGGAGCCGGTCGTCATCCGGGTGCGGGCCCGCGGCGCGATGGCGTTGACGGTCACGCCGACACGCTCGAGCTCGCGAGCCATCGTCACCATCATTCCGACAATCCCGGCCTTTGCAGCTGCGTAGTTCACTTGACCCACAAGGCCGAGATATCCGGACTCGCTGCTGGTGTTGATGATCCGGCCGTAGACCTCGTTGCCGGCCTTGGCCTGGGCTCGCCAGTGCGCTGCGGCGAAACGAGACGGCGCGAAGTGGCCCTTGAGATGCACCTGCATCACCGTGTCCCACTCGTCCTCGGTCATGTTGAAACTCATCTTGTCTCGCAGGATGCCGGCGTTGTTCACCAACACGTCCAGCGAGCCGAAGGTGTCGACCGCCTGCGCGACAAGATTTTCGGCGGCCTTCCAATCCGCGCAGCTGTCGAGATTCGCCGTCGCGCGGCCGCCCATCTCCTCGATCTCGGCGACCACGAGGTCGGCGGGAGCGGGATCGGTGCCCGACCCGTCACCGCCGACGCCCGGATCGTTGACCACGACGAACGCACCTTCCTCAGCCAATGCAAGCGCGTGCGCGCGGCCAAGGCCGCGGCCCGCACCGGTAACGATGGCCACACGGCCGTCCAGCAGACCCACGAATTCTCCAGTCTTCTCTTAGATTCCGATGAGATCGGCCAACCGTTGCCGATGGAAATCGGAGCTGCCCATGAACAGTTGCGCGTTCTTTGCGCGTTTGAGGTACAGGTGCGCGGGGTGCTCCCACGTGAAGCCGATGCCACCGTGGATCTGGATGTTCTCACCGCACGCATCAAGATATGTATCCGCGCAGAAGGCCTTCGTCAGGCTCGCCAGCTTCGGCACATCGGGGTCTCCGGCTGACACGGCCCACAACGCGTAATACACCGCCGAGCGTGACGACTCCAGTTCGACGAGCGTCGAGGCGCACTTGTGTTTGATCGCCTGGAATGACCCGATCGGTCGGCCGAACTGTTCGCGCACCTTCGCATAGTCGACGGCCATATCGAGGACCTTCGCTGTGCCGCCGAGTGATTCGGCGGCCAGCGCGATCATCGCGTGATCGAGCATGGTCTCAATCGCCGGCCGACCACCATCTTTCGAGCCGATCAGCCTGGCCGGCGTGTCCTTGAACTCGATACGCGCCTGTTTCCGGGTCTGATCCATCGTCGCCAGCGGCACACGGGTCATCCCGGCAGCGGCGCGGGCGACGGCGAACACCCCGAGACCGTCGTCAGTGCGGGCCGCGACCAACAGCACATCGGCGACGGCGCCGTCGAGCACATACGACTTGTGTCCCGAAATGGTCCAGTTGCCACCGGATTCCGACGCAGTTGCGGTGACGTCGTCGGGTGACCATGAACCGGAGTCCTCGGCGATCGCCACGGTGGCGATCAGCTCGCCCGATGCAAGGCCCGGCAGGTAGTCCTTGTTCGCGTCGACGTCGGCCGCTGCCAACAACAGCTGGGTCGCCATCACGGATGACGCGAAGAATGGCGACACCACCAAGGCGCGGCCCATTTCGATGAGCGCGATGCCCAACTCGACGAACGAGAAACCCGCGCCGCCGTATTCTTCCGGGATCGCCAGGCTCTGCAGCCCTAGCTGGTCGGCCATCTGCCGCCACAAGGCTTCGTCGTATCCCGTCGGGTCCGCCATCTGGTCGCGAACCGCGGACTCCGGTGACTTCTTGTCGAAGAACTCTCGCAGGACCTCCTGCAACGTTGCCTGCTCTTCACTCAGCGCGAAATCCACCGCTAACCACCGTCCCCTATCGTGCGGCCATAGTCGGCAGGCAGCGGCCGGACCAAGCCCTCCTGCACACCGGTCATCACCAGCGAGCCGTCCTCGCGGTACACATGCGACAGCGCCAGGCCTCGCCCGCCCGCCGCCACAGGCGAATGGTGATCCACCAGGTGCCAATCACACGCTCGTACCGGCCGGTGGAAATACAAGCTGTGGCTCAGCGTCGACATCAGGTACTGCTTCACTGTGGGAGCCTCATGCGGCAGCCGGATCGACGCCACCATGGTGAAATCGCTGAGGTAGGTCGCCAGCGCCGTCTGCAAGCGCGGATCGACGGCCCCGTCGGCCACCACGCGACACCAAAACCGGCGACGGCCAACCGGATCAGATGCGTCGGGCGAAACGACTCGCATTTCGATGTCCGGGTCTTGTTCAGCCCACCGCGTCCAGGCGGTGCCTTCGGCGTCCTCGAGCGACGGAAGTTCCTCGGGCGCCGGGACTGACGGCATCAGGACCTGATGGGTGAGGCCGTCCTCCGACACGTGGTAGCCGACGCTGGCCATCAGCACCCGCCGGCCGCTGTTTCGCACCTCCACCGTGCGAGTGGAGAACGACCGACCGTCTCGGACGCGGGAAACGTTGTGTTCCAGCAGATTCTGTGGATCGCCGGGCGCCAGGTACGTGCATTGCAGGACATGCGCGACACGGTCGGAGTCGACCGTTGCGTTGGCCGCTGCCAGTGCCTGCGCAGCCAGCTCTCCACCGTAGATGCGGGGTGGCGCCGCGGGCGCCCGGCCGATGAACCGGTCCTGCCCATCGGGTTCCAGCGAAAGGCGGTGGACGAGACCGCCTGCCAAGCCCGTGACTTCAGCGCGGCTCACGCGGCAACCCCAATGTGCGTTCGGCAAGCAGGTTCAGCTGAATCTGCGTCGTTCCCCCATAGATGGATTCGGCGCGACTGGCCAACATGACCTGCTGCAGTCGATCGAGTTCATAATCCTGCCCGACGAGCTCGCTGGCGAATCCCCTTGCGCGCATGCCCAGTTCGCCCATCCGCTGGTGCGCGGTGCTGGCGAAAACCTTGGCCACCGATGCCTGTACATCCGGGGCACCGCCGCGGCCCTTCAGCGCGCTCATCAGCCGCCGACCGTTCCATTCCATGATTCGTGCCTCGCTCCAGGCCCTGGCCAGGTCGGCGCGCATCACGGCGCTCTTGCGCTGACCGGTGCTTCGGGCCTCGCCGATCATCCGGTCGACTTCGTGCTGACTTCGTAGGTGCTCAGCGAGCAGCGTGGTGCCGCGTTCCGTGCCAAGCGCACCCATCGCAACCCGCCAGCCCTGATCGACGTCGCCGACCATCATGTCTGCGGAAGTGCGGGCGCCGTCGAAGAAGATCTCGCAGAAGTCGCAGCCGCCCAGGATGTTTCGGATCGGCCGCACCTCAATTCCCGGTTGGTCGGCGGGAATCAGTAGCAGCGAGATTCCCTTGTGCCGCGGCGCAGACGGGTTCGTCCGGCACAGTACGTACAGCCAATCGGCGTGCGTACCCAACGACGACCAGATCTTCTGGCCGTCGATCACCCAGTCATCGCCATCGTGCACGGCCTTGGTGCGCAAACCGGCAAGGTCCGAACCGGCGCCGGGCTCGCTGAAACCCTGACCCCACATCTGTTCGGCGGCAGTGATTTTGGGCAGGAACCGGCGCTTCTGCTCGTCGGTTCCGAATGCCAACAGCGTCGGCCCGAGCAGGTCCTGGCCCTGGATCCCGGCCCGGTATGGCGCGTCAGCGAGTGAGTACTCCAGCTGGAAGATCAACTGTTCGTCGACACTGGCGTCCCGCCCGCCATACTGTTTGGGCCAGCCAATGCACAGCCAGCCGCCAGCCGCGAGTTCTTTGTCCCATGCCGACCGGACATCCCAGGCCGCGTCATCCCAGGAGAAGCCGACGCCGCGATGCTCGGCGAACACTCCCACCAAATGCTCGTCGAGCCACGTGCGCACCTCGTCGCGGAAGTCGCGCAGTTCCGGCGTCAGGTCGAGCTCCATCAGATGCGCTCGATCAGGGTGCCGGTGCCCATGCCTCCGCCGACGCACATCGTGACCAGGCCATAGCGGCCGTCGGTGCGCTCGAGTTCGCTCAGGCACTTGGTGATCAACACGCCACCGGTCGCGCCGAGCGGATGGCCCAGCGCGATGGCGCCGCCGTTGACATTGACATTGGACAGGTCGGACTTCATGTCGTGGGCCCACGCCAAGACCACGGAGGCAAAGGCCTCGTTGATCTCGACGACGTCGATGTCGCCGAGCGTGAGTTTGTTGCGTTCAAGCAGTTGTTCGGTGGCAGTGGTCGGCCCGGTCAGCATCATCACCGGGTCACTGCCGACGAGGACGGAGTCGATCACGCGCGCACGCGGCCGCACATTGAGCTCGGCGGCGCGTTCGGCGGTCATCAACAACACCGCCGACGCACCGTCGGAGATCTGCGACGACGTCCCCGCGGTGTGCAGTGCGCCGGGGCGGTCCTTCAGGTTGACCTTCAGGCCCGCCAGTCCTTCGGGCGTCGTCGCACGCGGTCCCTCGTCGACGCAGACCCCGTTCACTTCCACGATCTGACTGGCGAACCTGCCGTCGCCGATGGCTTCGGCAGCGCGGCGCTGCGACCCGACGGCGAACTCGTCGAGTTGATCCCGGGTGACTCCCCATGCTTCGGCGATCCGGTCGGCGGCTTCGAACTGAGTGGTGAGCTCGTAGTGCTCCTCATACCGCGCCGTCTTTGCGCGGCCAAGGTCGGGCAGAAGGCTCGCCGTCATCGGCACCTGGCTCATCGACTCCACGCCCCCGGCGACCGCCACATCAACGACGCCACCGGCGATCAGCCCGTAGGCCAGTGTGAACGCCTGCTGCGACGAGCCGCATTGCGAGTGGATGGTGGACGCGCCGACACTCTTGTCGAGGCCCGCCGCCAGCCACGCATTGCGGGTGATGTTTCCGCTCTGCTGACCCACCTGGCTGACACACCCGCCGGTCACCTGCCCGACGACCGCCGAGTCGATACCCGCCCGGTCAACCAGCGCGGCGAGCACATCGCTGAACAGGTCGGGCGCCGGATAGCGCGACAGCCCGCCATTGCGCTTGCCGACCGCGGAACGCACTGCCTCGACGATGACAACGTCAGTCACCGCGATACCTCCAGGCCATTTGAATGAATCATTTAACTATATCATGATAGACATTGAGTCGGGCAGTTCAGCCGGCGCCTACATCGGGAGGGCAGAAACATGGCCACGTGGTACGACGACTTTCCCAGCCTGCGATTCGACCGGCCCGCCGATGACGGGGTCCTGCACATTGTGCTCGAGGCCCCAGGTCTGAATTCAGTTGGGCCACAGATGCATCGAGACCTCGCCGACGTCTGGCCCGCGATCGACCGCGATGAAACCGTTCGTGCGGTGCTCGTTCGGGGTGAGGGCAAGGCCTTCTCGTCAGGCGGCAATTTCGACCTGCTCGATGAGATGATGAACGACTACGCCAGCAGGGTCCGGATCATGCGCGAGGCACGTGACCTCGTCCTCAACATGGTCGGATTCTCCAAGCCGGTCGTGTCTGCGGTGGTCGGCCCCGCGGTCGGCGCCGGGTTGGTCGTGGCGTTGCTCGCCGACATCTCCGTGGTGGGCCGGACCGCCAAGATCATCGACGGCCATACCCGACTCGGAGTCGCGGCCGGTGATCATGCCGCGATCTGCTGGCCCCTCTTGGTGGGCATGGCCAAGGCGAAGTACTACCTGCTGACGTGTGAGACTCTGCTGGGCGAGGAGGCCGAACGCATCGGGCTGGTCTCGAAATGCGTGGACAACGACGTCGTGATCACCGAGGCCACCCGGGTCGCCACCGACCTCGCCGCCGGAGCCCAATCGGCGATCCGGTGGACCAAGCACAGCCTCAACCACTGGTACCGGCAGGCCGCGCCGGCGTTCGAGGCGTCACTCGGTCTGGAGTTCATCGGGTTCGGCGGCCCCGAAGTGCGCGAAGGCCTTGCCGCGCACCGCGAAAAGCGGTCTCCCCAATTCAGCGACATCCCGTTCAGGACCACGCTGTGATGGCCACGGCAGTCGCCCACAGTGTGCAGGACGGCGTGGGGTGGGTGCTGCTCGACGGCGCCGACAGGCTCAATGCCATCGGTTCCAAGACATACAGGCAGCTTTCCGACGCCATTCGAAATTTCGAGACCAAGCCGGTCCGCGCGGTCGTCATATATGGTGCAGGGCGGGCATTTTCGGCAGGCGCAGACATCGAGGAGATGCGCGGCTTCGCCGACGGCGGCGAGTTCAAGGCTTTCATTCACGGCTTTACGGACGCCCTCGACGTCATCGCGTCGAGCACGCTGCCGGTGATCGCCGCGTTGCATGGGGTGGCGCTCGGTGGCGGCCTCGAATTGGCACTGGCTTGCGACGTCAGAATTGCGACACCGGAAACCAAGCTCGGTCTTCCCGAGGCCAAACTGGGAATGCTTCCGGGTGCCGGTGGCACGCAGCGGCTTCCGCGCCTCATCCCGCAGGGGGTCGCGATCGAGATGCTGATGCTCGGCAACTTCATCAACGGAGAACGCGCCTACCAACTCGGATTGGTCAACCAGCTATGCGATGCGGATGCCCTGCTGGACACGGCCGCCGAACTGGCGAGGCAATTCCTCGCCGGGAGTGCGCAAGTTCCAGCCGCAGCGAAGGCGCTCGTCACTGACACAACCCGGATGAACATCGGCGACGGCATCGACCGCGAACGCGCAGTGGTGGCGGGCCTGTTCGACACCGAGGACGGTCGCGAAGGTTTCGCCGCGTTTGTCGAGAAGCGCGTCCCAAAATTCGTCAGCGAGTAGACAGATGGATCCACGATTTCCTTCCGAGACCGAGGCGTTTCGCGCGCAGATTCGCGCGTTCCTCGCCGAGCATCTCCCCGACGAGTGGGCAGGAATCGGTGCCCTCGACACCGATGATGCTCTGAAGTTCACCGAGCACTGGCGCGACGTTCTCGCTGCGAACGGCTACCTCGCGCCGGCGTGGCCCACCTGCTACGGCGGCGGCGGACTATCAAAGCTGCAACAGGTAGTCATGGTCGAAGAGTTCGCGAAAGCGGGCGTGCCGAGCTATGGCGCCAACGACAACTTCGGCATCAAGATGATCGGCAACTTGTTGTTGAGGTTCGGCACCGACGAGCAGAAGCAACACTTCCTGCCCCGGATCATCAACCGACAAGACCGTTGGTGCCAAGGCTTTTCCGAGCCCGGTGCGGGGTCAGACCTGGCCGCGGTCAAGACGACTGCGCGGCTGGACGCTGACGAATGGGTGATCAACGGCCAGAAGATCTGGACATCGGATGCGACCACCGCCAATTGGATCTTCCTGTTGGCCCGCACCAATTCCGAGGCTCCGCGTAGCCGCGGCATCAGCATGTTGTTGGTGCCATTGGACCAGCCCGGCATCGAGATCCGGCCGATCACGATGGCAACCGGCGGCCAAGCATTCAACGAAGTGTTCTTCACCGATGCCCGCACCGGTGCCGATAACGTCGTGCTCGGTGTGGATCAAGGCTGGAAGGCGGCGACGGCGCTGCTCGGCCTCGAACGTGGTGACGAGGCCGCCACCAACCCGATCTTGTTCCGGGCCGAGCTGGATCGACTCATTCAGCTGGTCCACGAACGCGGTTTGACCGGCGACGAGGTCGTTCGCGACCAGGTCGCCCGCGCCTACACCCGCGTGGAGATCATGCGCTTCCTCGGTGCACGCGTCCTCACCGGTTGGCTGCGCGGCGACCCGCCGGGCACCGAAGCCTCCGTGTCCAAACTGTTTTGGAGCGAATACCACCGCACGGTGACCGACCTGGCGATGACGTTGCTCGGGCCTGCCGCGATGACACCCACCGGTCGTCCTCCGTTGCGGCACTACCGCACCGACGACCCTGGAGCGCCGAACTCGACCGCGTCATGGGCGCATACCTGGCTGGCGGCCGTGTCGGGGACGATCTACGCCGGCACATCGGAAATTCAGCGCAATATCCTCGCCGAGTCCGCGCTCGGACTACCGCGGGAGACCCGGGGCTAACTTCTGCGCCGAAACGGCATTCCAGCACCGAAAGTGAACCCGTGCTGGAATGCAGTTTCGGCGAATTCTTCCTAGGGCCGAAGGCTTCGGCGGAGGATCTTCCCAGTCGCAGTTTTCGGGATGGCGTCCACGATCTCGACCTCGCGTGGGTACTTGTAGGCCGCCATCTTCGCGCGGCAGTAGTCGATCAACTCGTCCGGTGACACCGAAAACCCTTCGCGCAACGACACATACGCCTTGACCGACTCGCCGCGGTATGGATCGGGCTGGCCGACGACCGCAGCCTCCAGCACCGCCTCGTGCCCGTACAGAACGTCTTCGACCTCGCGCGGCCACACCTTGAAGCCACTCGCGACGATCATGTCCTTCTTGCGGTCGACCAGGTAATACCAGCCGTCGTCGTCGACATAGCCGACGTCGCCGGTGAGCAGCCAGTCGTCTCGGAAGGCGGCGGACGTCGCGTCAGCGTTTCGCCAATATCCCGGAACAACCTGCGGCCCTGCGACGGCGAGTTCGCCGATCTCGCCAGCGGGTAGGCCGGCACCCGCCTCGTCGACCACCGATACTCGCGCCGACAGCATGGGCACCCCGACCGAAAGCGCTCCAGTTTCGGCCTCGACGGGCGCTTTTGCGCCGAGCGGGACCGCTAACACTGGTGACGTAGTCTCCGTCATTCCATAGACGTTGTGAATGCGGACGCCGAAGCGCTCCTCGAATCGCTCTGCGGTTGCGGCCGCGACGGGTGCGCCTCCCGAGGCGACCTTCGTCAGCGTCGCGAAGTCCTGTCGAGTGGCCTTCGGCGCGTTGGCCAGAGCGATGAACACGGTGATCGCTCCGACGGTGAAAGTCGGCTTGTGGCGGCGAATCACGTCCAGCACAACGTCGGTGTCGAACCGATAGCAGAGGATCAGCGGTGCGCCGGCCACGATGGCGCACGCGATGTGTCCCGTCAGTCCGGTGACGTGAAAGAGCGGCGCGATGCCGAGTACCACGTCGTGCTCGTCGAGACCGAACCAGTCCCGGTACGCATGCCCGCCGGTGGCGATGTTGCGGTGGGTGTTGATCGCGCCCTTGGGCGTACCGGTGGTGCCCGACGTGTAGCTGATGGCGGCGGGATCATCAGGCGCTGGCGTCCACGAATCCGGCACCCAGCCGTCGTAACGGGCGATCAGCTCATCAAGTGAGCTCGTCGTGATCACACGATGTACCGAACTCGCGAACAGCATCTCGCCGAGCTCCGCGGTGTGTAGTTCGTTCAGCGCCAACAGGACGCTGGGCGTGGAATCCGCGAGCAGCTTCGAGACCTCTCGCGGCGTCAGCATCGGGTTGATCGGCACGACAATGCCGCCCAGCTTCCACGCCGCGATAAGCCCGATGACGTATTGCGGAACATTCTGCAGGTACAGCGCGAGACGATCGCCTGCGCTGAATCCATTGTCTGCCAAGGCGGCGGCAAGCGCATCGGTTGCGCGATCGACCTCGGCAGCAGTCCGGACAGTGTCGAAGTAGATCAAGAAGGGACGATCCGGCACGGTTTCTGCGGTGTGTCGAAAAGCGTCGAGAACCGTAGTGAGCTCACCGCGCTTCCGCGACATCATTCTTGCCTAGCGACCGGTGAACTTCGGGGGACGGCGCTGCAGGAATGCCGCCTTGCCCTCCTCGGCATCGGCGCTCGCGCCAAGCCACAGGACCGCCTGCTGGGCGTCGCCCAGCGATGTTTCCAGCGTGTTCTCCATGGCGCGACGCATCATGAACTTGACGGCGCGAAGAGCAAGTGGCGCACCCGCCGCAAGCTTGTCGGCGAGTTCAAGGGTGCGTGATTGCAGTTCGCTGTCTGGCACTACTTCGGTCGCCAACCCCAAGGCCTGCGCGGTGCCGGCGTCATAGACCTCTGACAACGCCACCATGCGGAAAGCATTGTCATAGCCCATGATTCGCGGGAACAGCCATGCCCCTCCTTCGTCGGGCAGCAGACCGGCCTTGGCGCTGGTGTCACCGAGCCGGGCGCTGGCGGCGACGATTCTCAGATCGCAGGCCAACGCGAAGGTCAGTCCGCCATTGACGGCGATGCCGTTGACAGCGCAGATCACCGGTTTGTCGAGCCGGTACAGCGCGGTGATCACGGCGTGGGAGTCCTCGCGCAATTCGCGGGCGCGGCCCATCTGATGACCGAGCGCTTCATCGAACCCGGCGTCTGGTGAGATGTCTCCGCCGGAACAGAATCCGCGGCCCGAACCGGTCAGGATGAGTACGCGGATCGCATCGTCGAGTCGCACTTTGTTGACAGCATCCAGGATTTCGGCACACATGCGGGGCGTGTAGGCACCCAGGCGATGCGCACGATTGAGGGTGACGCGGGCGATCCCCTCGCCTGCGATGTCGAATCGAGCGTGTGGCCCGTCGGGGGTCATAACAGCGGTCCGGCGGGGATGGTTTCTCTGCGCAGCAGGGTCATTCCGATGTCCTGAACGGACGCGCGCCAGCCGCCGTACAGGGCGTCCAGCACACGCGCGCGCTTGGCGTAGCCACCCAGTACGTGTTCCGACGTCAACCCGATGGCGCCGCACACCTGAAGGCAGGTGCGGCTCGTCGTGTCCGATGCGTACCCGGCGTACGTCTTCGCCACCCACGCGTCCCACGGTGATCCGCTCTGCCAGGCGGTGTCCATCAGCCCACGGGCGCCGGCAAGCTGCACGTGGCATTCGGCGAGGCGGTGTCGCGGTGTCTGATTCGTTCCGATCGGCCTACCGAATTGAGTCCGCTGTCGAACGTGGTCGATGGCGATATCCAGCATCGCCGAGCCATTGCCCACCAATTCGGACGCGAGCGCGCGCCTGCCCGCAGCAATGGCTCCGCGCCAATCGCACAGGCACGGCTCGGTATCCGACATCGAAACTTCGATCCGCACCCTGTGTAACAACGAGTCTGGATCGAAACCCGCGACGGGTGTCGTCGCTTTCGCCAGGCGATCTGGGTCTACGAGATGGGCCGTCGCCTCGGCACCATCGACAGCGATCACACAGCCGCGCGTCGATTGGACATCGGTCAGGGTCACACCGTCGATGACCATACGACCCTCCAACTCGAGGCACATCGCGTCGCCGATCGGATGAATCACGGTCAGGGGCTGGCGTAGATCACCGCCGGCCGCATCGAGGAGCACGCTGTCCAAGTACGTCGAAGCTCGCCCCGCCCTACCCTGCTCGGTGAAGAACAGATCGACCGCGTCCGCCGGGTAGTCGGAAACGACCTCCTCCCAACCCAATTCGGCAAGCCCGGCAACGAGATCCGCACCGTCGGATGCGAGTAACTGTTGGATCGAGTCTCGAAGGAGATCGCGGGTGTCAACGTCCAACGGTGCTCTCCTTCGGCAGTTTCAACACGCGGTCTGCGATGATGCTGTGCTGGATCTCACGAGCACCGCCGTAGATCGATGCGGCACGGGAATACCACCACTCTTCACGCCAACGCTGGTCGCCGGCCTGGTCGCCGATCAGCATCTCCGTATTGAGCAGCACCTCCGTCGCATCCAGCACGTCTTGTTCTGCGGTGGACAACAGAATCTTGTCGATGCTCGTCTGTTCGCCGACGACTTCGCCCGCCGCAAGGCGTTGCACCGTGCCAGATGTTCGCGCCCGCAGCGCGGCAAGGTGCAGGTATGCCTGCCCGACGACGGACCCGGCTTGGCCGTATCTGTCGGCAGCCCAGGGATTTACCGTCGTCTGGCGTAGCAATTCCTGCAGTCGGTTTGTTGCCATCGCCATCCGCATCCACGCGTAGGTGCCGCGTTCGTACTGCAGGAGATCCATTGCGACCGACCAACCGCCGCCGGCTTCACCGATCAGCCGATCACCGTGCACGACGACGTCGGTGAAGAAAAACTCCGCCAGTTCCTCCCGACCGCTGGCCAGTGCGATCGGCCGCCGTTCGATGCCCGGGCTGTCGAGATCGACCAGCAGCATGACCAATCCGCGATGACGGTCGGTGAGCGGACCGGTGCGTGCCAAAAGCACCATCCGATCGGCATGCATGCCGTAGGACGTCCAGATCTTGTGGCCGTTGATCGTGAAGCCACCGTCGTCGCGAGGCGTCGCCCTGGTGCGCAGCGCCGCGAGATCGCTGCCGGCTTCAGGCTCGGAAAAGCCTTGACACCACAACTCATCGCCACGCAGGGCGCCGGGCAGGACGGTGGCGGCAAGCTGCGGGGCATGATTGACCACGGCAGGTCCGACCACCTCGAGAACTTGCAAGTGATGCGGGATGTCGTAGCCGCGCAACGCAAGTCGCTCCAGAATTTGACACCGAGTGATCGATGAGCCGCCGAATCCGCCGGCCTCCTCCGGCCAACCCCAGCGTACCCAGCCACCGTCGAAGAGCCAGTTCATCAGCTGCCGAGAATTGGCCAACTGGGCATCGAGGCCGCGGGCGGGCTCGAGCAGGCCGGCGAGTAGATCGGCCGACGCGGTCAACGCGTCCTCGAAGGCACCGAGGATGCGGTCGGTCTCCGTCGCGCTCATCGTCGCTACTATACATGTAAAGTTAATGGCGCAATAGAGGCATTCTTCAGCCGAAACAGTCCGCGGCCAGGTTGGCGATATTGATGATCCGGTTCACGCCTCGGCGGGACTGCTCGTACCCAGTCGAGGGATAGCCGTTGGTGAGGAACGCGAAGGACAGACCGGTCTCGGGGTCGCCGAAACCGATCTGGCATGGCGCCCCGCCGTGGCCGAAGGTACGCGGACCGGTCGCTGTAGGCAGGAAACTCCGCGAGGTGCCGTCCTCGCCTGCTACCGCCACGAACAGCGCGATATTGCCTGGCACACTCGGGGTTCCGCCACGCTCTCCCGTGACTGGAAGCGTGACGCGCACCCGAAGCGCATCGTTGACCACATCCCGTCGCCACAGCGCCGACGACATCAGCGCCTGATACCAGCACGCGAGGTCAGATGCCGTCGAGACCATCGAGTGGCTTGGCTCGCCTGCGGCGAGGATTTCCGGCGCAGCAAGATACCAGGGACCCCACGGGTTCGGCGCTGAGTCGTCGGCGTCGATCCGTACGAACGACGCGACGTCGCCTTGCCGGTCGATTGGCGGACCGATCTCGATGCTCTCCAATCCCAGCGGCCCCGTGAGGGTCTCGCGCAGGTACTCCCCGATCGGCCTGCCCGTGAGCCGCTCGCACAGTTCACCGATCACCCACGCCGCGGACGTCAGGTGAAACCGCAGTTCGGTGCCTGGCGCATAGGTGAGGCGCCATTTCGCGAAGGCGCGCAGACGTTCCGACCGGCTCAACATCTGCGGATATTTAAGCGGCGCAAGGGGGAACCCGCCGACATGTGTGACGACCTGCTCGACCGTGACGACCTCTTTGCCGTTGGTCCCGAACTCGGGGATGTACGACGCCACCGTTCTGGTGATGTCGAGCAGACCATCGGAGATGAGCTTCCACAACACTCCCGCGACAACGGGCCTGCCCGCCGACTGCAGGACATACCGTGTCGACGGCGTCGCCGCTCCGAACGTCTCCGACGCGTATTCCACCCCACCGACGTTGAGCGCCACCTGGGCCGACGGCAGCGCGCCGCTGTCGACTTCTAGGCGACAGCGCTCCAACAAGAGGTCCAATCGGCGCTGATCGGGCGTGACACGCGACGGGGTGGCCACGTTTCTCGTATCTCCTAGCGGTGTCTGTACGCGTAAGGTATGTCGGCATGGCTGCCAAGAGGTCGGTTAGGGAGCGTGCGCCGCTCGGACGGGCGCTCATCGCGTCGACCGCCGCGGAGATGATCGACGAGCGCGGTGTCGAGAGCCTCACGATGCGGTCCGTCGCCGCGCGGCTCGGCGTATCGGCGATGGCCTTGTACCACCACGTCGAGGATAAAGACGAGCTACTGCGAATGGTCGGCGATGACCTTATTGGCCAGATCGAGCTACCCGATCCCGACTCCGGCGATTTGCGCGAACTGTTCATCGCCGTCGTGACCGAATCAATGGACGCATTGAGGAGCGTGCCCGGCCTCAGCTCAGTGCTATTGACCAGCAAGCTGCTGCCCAACGCGCGCGAGATGGTCCTCTATAGCATTCATCTGTTCGAAAGAGCCGGCCTCGACCGCGCTGCCGCACGCGAGGCATATGCGGCGGTCCATCAGCTGGTACTCGGCCGGCTGCTCGTTGAGGAAAGCGCGAACTTCCAGTTGAGCCGAGCCGCCCAGCCCGACAACAAGATCCGTGACTATGCGGCGCAGCTGCGCGCCCCCAGTTCGTTCGAGAGTGCGCTGTCGGTGCTGTTGGACCACTATTTGCAGCCTCGTCGTCGTCGAGCGCGGTAACGCCATGACTTACTATACATGTAAAGTACGCGGGTAGTCACCGGTGAATTGCGAGAGGACGGCCATGTACGGACTGTCTCCCGAAGTCGTCATCGCCGCCGACGGCCCGATCCGGATCATTACCCTGAACCGGCCCGACGACCTCAACGGGGTCAATCGCGCGATGCACCAAGCGCTGGCGCGGGTATGGGATCACCTCGCCGACGATGCCGGGGCCCGCGCGGTCGTGCTCACCGGACAAGGTTCGAATTTCAGCGCCGGTGGCGACTTCGGGTACATGCAGGAGAACATCGACGATGAGGCGCTTCGCGTCCAGACGATCGACGAGGCCCGGTCGATCGTCACGGGAATCGTGCGCTGCCCGTTACCGGTTGTCGCCGCGGTCAATGGGCCGGCAGTCGGTCTCGGATGCAGCCTGGCGGTGCTATCGGACCTGGTGCTGATGGCCGACACCAGTTTCCTGGCCGATCCTCACCTCCGGATGGGTCTAGTTCCGGGCGATGGCGGAATGGTGTGGCCGTTGCTCGCCGGGCTGTCGCGGGCAAAGGAGTTTCTCTTTCTCGGCGAACGGATTTCGGCACCCCAGGCGGTGCAGCTCGGACTTGCGAGCCGGGTCGTTGCGGCCGATGAGCTGATGCCCGAAGCAATCAACCTCGCGAAGCGACTCGCGAAGGTGCCAGCCGCCGCGTTGCGAGGTACCAAACGTGCATTGAACTCCTACGTGGAAGCGCAGCTTCCTGGCGCGTTCGAGCGGGCCTTCGCCGGCGAGCTCGAGAGCATGCATTCGCCAGAGCACAGAGACTCCGTCGCCGCCGCCCGCGACAGAGCCGCGAAGCGCCACGCCCCTCAGTAGCTGCGCAAGCCCATGCTGCGGGCGATGCCGTTGCGCTGAATTTGGCTGGTGCCACCCGAGATTGGTGCGACGATCGATTCGCGCCAGCGGAAGCTCATCACGCTTTCGGTGGAGAATCCGTGGCCGGCACAGATCTGCATGCCGAGCCGGGCGGCAGCCACGTAGGTCTCGGAGCCCTTCAGCTTGGCCATGGCGCCTTCTCGCGAGCACGCCATGCCCTGCGAAAGCATCCACGCAGCCCGGTAGGCGAGAAGTCTCGCGGCGTCGATTTCGGTCTGCATGTCGGCCATCGAGTGCGCCAGTGCCTGAAAGTTGCCGATCGGTCGGCCGAAAGCCGTTCGCCCCTTGGAATATTCGAGCGCCTCGTCGAGTGTCGACTGGGCAACGCCGACGTATCCACCGCTCATCAGCACGCGCTCGAGTTCGAGGTTAGAGAGCATGACACGCCACGCTTGATCTTGCTCACCGACGAGGTTCTCCTTGGGGACGATCACGTCCTTCAGGAAGACCTCGTACGTGCCGAGGATGTGGCGGGCCAGAGTGGGTGCCTGCCGCAGTTCGACACCGGGAGTATCGGCGTCGAGCAGCACAAGGCTGATTCCGTCGTGCTTCTTCTGCCCCTTGGAGGTGCGCACGTACATCATCATCTGGGTGCCTGGGAGGCCTGCACCGGTGCACCACATTTTCTGTCCGTTGATCACGAAATGATCGCCGGCATCGACCGCCGCACATCGCAGTGCAGCGGCGTCGGACCCGGTGTCGGGCTCGCTTATCGCCACGGCGTAGCGGGACTGGCCGGTGATCATCGTGGTCATGATGTCTTTGCGCTGGGCATCTGTGCCCCACTTGTAGACGGTCAGCGAGGGGATCAGTGTGCCGATGTAGCACATCGAGATGTCCAGACTGGCCCGGCCAAGTTGTTCGGCGATGATGGTCAACTCCATCGGGCCCCCGTCTTCGCCCCCGGCATCCTCCGGGAAAGGCAGCCCGAACCAGCCCATTTCGGCCATGGCCTTGAAGAGGTGCTCGGGATAGGCGTTGGTCTCGTCCCACTCCTTTGCCTGTCTAGGCGGGCAGTGACGGTCGACGAACTGCCGCGCAACGTCCTGTAGCGCCGCGTGCTCGGCGGAAAACCCGAAGTCCATCGATGCCATCCTTTGTATCTAAATGATTATGCTATATGCAGGCCTATGCGCTGTACACCGCCCAATCATCAGCTAGGTTGAGTATAGTATAATCAGTTATCTAATTACATGAACCGCTCGCTCAACGGAGAATTGATGAAGCGCGACATCTTCGAACCCGAACACGACGAGTTTCGTGCCACTGCAAGGTCCTTCTTCGAGACCGTCTGTGTACCTCACACCGACGAATGGGAGGAACGCGGCTATACCGACCGCGACCCGTGGCTCGAGGCCGGCAAGCTCGGGCTGCTGGGCTGGGAGATGCCCGAGGAGTACGGCGGGGCGGGGATCGTCGACTTCAGATTCAACGCAATCTTCAACGAAGAGTTCTGGATGACGGGCAGCGTCGGCCTCGGTGTGGGCCTGCAGAACGACATCACCTCCGGTTACTTCAGGACCCTGACCACCGAGGAACAGAAGCAGCGGTGGCTGCCCGGCTTCGTTTCGGGTGAGCTGATCACCGCGATTGCGATGTCGGAGCCTGGCGTCGGCTCCGATCTGGCTCGGCTGAAGACCACGGCGAAGCGCGACGGTGACGCCTACATCCTCAACGGCGCGAAGACGTTCATCTCCAACGGCCTGCTCGCCGACCTGGTGATCGTCGCCTGCCGAACCGATCCGGAGGCCGAGAAACCGCACAAGGGAATCAGCCTGCTCGTGGTCGAGACCGGCATGCCCGGCTTCACCCGCGGACGCAAGCTCGACAAGATCGGCCAGAGGTCCGCGGACACAGCCGAACTCAACTTCGAAGACGTGCGCGTACCGGTCGCCAATCTGCTCGGCGAGGAGAACAAGGGCTTCTACTACCTGATGCGCAACCTGCCCGCCGAAAGACTCGGAATCGCGATCCACGCGGTGGCACAAGCACGTCGAGCAGTCGACCTGACAACGCAATATGCACACGACCGCAAGGCCTTCAACCAGCCCATCGGCACCTTCCAGGTCAATCGCCATGCGCTTGCCCAGATGCACACCGAGGTCGACGTGATGCAGACCTATGTGGACCGGTGCATCACGGCAGTCAACGCGGGTGAGCTGAGCGCCGACGAGGCGGCAGGCGCCAAGTGGTGGGCAACCGAAACGCAGTGGCGGATCATGGACCGTTGCCTTCAATTGCACGGCGGGTACGGCTACATCAACGAGTACGAGATCGCCCGGCTCTGGCGGGATTCGCGGGTGCAGCGAATCTACGGCGGCACCAACGAGATCATGTTGGACATTGTTGGCAAGGGCCTCGGCTTCTAAGCGCGAGCAGACACAAAAGTTCCCGAAACGCCGATGTTTTGGGGACTTTTGCGTCTGTTCGCGCTAAGAATAAGAACGGACCCTCAGCGTGACAGGATGGATACCGCCGAGGCGCCTGGGGCGCCATAAAGGTGCGTGTAGCCGACCCGCGGATTGCCCGGCACCTGGCGATCGCCGGCGCGGCCCTGAAGCTGATGCACGATCTCGTAAACCTGCCGCAGCCCGGACGCGCCGATCGGCTCACCGTTGGCGATCAACCCGCCGTCGGTGTTGACGGGCAGTCGACCGCCGATCTCGGTGGCACCATCGGCAATCCACTTCTCTTGCTCGCCGTCAGCACAGAAACCGTTCTCGGCCAAGTGAATCAGCTCGGAACCGGCGTCGGTGTCCTGAAGCTGGGCCACTTGCACGTCGTCGGGTCCAATTCCCGCCACCTCGTAGGCAGCCCTGGACGCGTCTACTGTGGGGCTGGGCGCCGAGTCGACCGGTATCGACGGGCTGGTCACCTCGAATGCACCGTAGCGACGGGACCGCAACTCCGCCGCGCGAACAAACACCGGCGTCGAGGTGAATTCCCGCGCGATGTCGCCACGGCACAGCACAAGTGCCGCCGCACCCTCGTCCGGGCCGCAGTACATGTAGCGGGTCAGTGGATAGTTGACTACCTCGGATGCCAGGATCTCCTCAACCGATACCTGCTTCTGCCGCCACGCGTGCGGCGTAATCGAACCATTGGCAAGGTTTTTGGCCGCAACCCGCGCCAACGTTTCCGCGGAAACGCCGTGCTCGTGCATGTACCGCTGGATCTTGGTGCCGAAGAAGTGTGTGGTCAGGAACATGCCGGTGCGCCCGTACCAGGCCGGCAGACCGATCACGGACGGATCGGCCGCGAAAGCGCCACGGGGATGCTTGTCGAATCCGATCGCCATCGCGACGTCGGCCTCGCCGTGCCGGATCGCCTGCGCGGCCATCTGCAACGACGTGCCCCCGGTCGCGCATCCGTTGAACACGCCGCGTACTGGAATACCGGTCAGCCCAAGCCAACTCACGACGGCGTCCGGGTTCGAGACCTCGTAGCTGCCGACATAGGCGGATTGCACGCGAGACCATTCGGTGCCGGCGTCGGCAAGCGCCGCCTGGGCGGCTTCGGCGCCCATCTGCAGGCAGAGCTTGTCACCGTAGCGGCCGAACGGGTGCAGCCCGACGCCGACGATCGCGACGTCGGTCATGAAGCGGCCTTCTCGTCGACGGGGGCGAACGCGTACGTGAGCACCTCAGTGCCGTCGGGACGAATCGTGTAAGGCACGATGCATAACTCCATTTCCTGTCCGATGCGCAGACGGGTCGGGTCGGACTCGGTGAATCTGGCTTGCACGAGAAGTTCGCCCGGTAGTTCGACGTAGCCCAGCGCGTATGGCTCGAATGCCTCAGGCGTGTCATTGCCGTCATAGGGCGGCGACGGCGGCCGGAACTGCTGGGTGGTGAAACCCCACAGCGTGCCCCGGCGCGATAACAGCACCGTCTCGTCACCCGGACGGGCGGGGAATGACAGTTCCCCGTCGCGGCGTGACGCGATCAGGCTCGGTTCCTCCGATGGCCAGGTAAAGAGCCCTTCCGAGACCACTTCCTGTTGCGGCATTTGTGCTTACGCTCCGTTCATTTCCAGATCGATGACGACCGCGCCGTCGTCCACTGCCCGCACTGATCCGCGAATACCGGTTGGCACCCGCTCGAAAGTGGCAAGCCGCTCGCGTGCGTTGGACACCACCAGTTCGCCGTTCACGCTGTCGACAGCCCACTCGCTCGCATCGACTTTGACGCCTGGTTGCCCGGGTACTCCCAACGCCAGCGCCGGTCCCAACAGAAGGAACGGAACGACTTGCGGTGCAACGTCTTCGAGATGCGGTAGCGCATCGGGGCGCGCCCACACGATCTCAACGTCTCGCAGGAGTTCCGCGACTGGCGGCTCGTCGGCTTCCAGCGCCGTTAACGTCTCGCCGCCAAGGCCGAAGATTGCCTTGACCGGCAGCCGCTGCAGGAACATCGATGTCCGGCGGGAGTCGAAGCTCCACACCTCCGCGCAAAGGAACGTCACGCCGATCCGGCGCAGCGCGTGCACCACCGGAGTCGTCCAGGGGCCTTCCCACGTGCTGATCGTGATCAGCACCAGATCACCTGAACCAAGGCCGGCCGATCGCAGCAGCGATTCGGCCCAGTCCACATCTCGCTCGTGCTCGTCCCAGCCGATCTCGAATTCGCGAGTCTCCGGACCGACCGGACAGCTGACGATTCCGAAAACCGGCGACCGTGGCAGTGCGACCGCGGCCGCTGTCATAGATGCTCTACTCATGCCTCGACTCCCACTCGCTCCGGTCCTCGCTCGTTCCTCGCTGCGATCCTCACTCGCGCTCGTCTTCGGGATCTCATGCCTTCACCACCCTCGAGAACTTCGCGACGCTCGATGACGTCGCGAGCAGGTCGTCAACCGGACATAGCTCCACATCGACCGGTACTCCCAGCCCCGCCTCCAGCACACCGGCGGCCCGCTGCCGCAGTTCATCAAGATCACCAGTGCGCTCTGGTGGATATCCGGCTCTTATCGTCAGGCGATCCATCGTCTCGGCATGCCGTACCACCTGGAAGATCCCATCGCCCAACTCCGGGACCGACTCCACGAACTTCCACACCTCCGTGAGCATCACCGGTGTGCCGGCGATGAGCATCTCGTCGCCGCTACGGCCCAGCACCCACATCCGCGCGTGGGTGCGCCCGCTGGGCGCGGGCTCGTGCGTGATCCGCACGACGTCGCCGGAGCGGAAGCGGATGTACGGTGCGGCCCAGTTGTCGAGATCCGTCGCGACGAGTTCGCCCATCTCACGATCGCCGACCGGCGCCCCGGTGATCGTGTCGAGCGTCTCCGCCAACACGGTGTCCTCCCACAAGACGTACCCGTCGTGCTCCTGCCCTTCCCACGCGGTCCCCGTGTCTCCGGCGCTGGTGTACGTATACAGGTCGACGCCCCACTGGTCGCGAAGCTTCTCCGTCAGCATCTTTCCGAGCGGCATCCCTGCGAACGCAGCGCCCTTGAGCGACGACAGCATCGCCTTCATGTCGTAGTGCTTTTCGAGCTTCTCGAACTCCAGCACCATCGGCAGGAAAAGCTGCACGAAGTCGACTTGGTACCGCTCGATCGCCTGGAGCACCTTCTCGCCCTGGCCGATCCAGCAGTCGATGTAGATGGGGATCAGTCCCATCATGTGCAGGAAGTCGTCGAAGTAGCCGCGGAATGATCCGGGTGGTATCAACACCTTGTCGCCCGGGCGAAGTCCCATCTCCCAGAGGTTTCGCGCATAGTTTGTGGGCAGTGGATGGGCGACCGACCAGATTTCGGGGATCAGCTCCGGCATTCCAGTGGTGCCCGACGTCGAGGTGATCGAGGTCAGCTCTGAAACATCGACGCACAGCAGGCCGCCGAACGGGTCGCCGGTGCGGGCCCGGTACGCCTTGATGTCGTCCTTGCAGAAGGTGGGAATCTTCGTCGTGAAGTCATCCAGCGAGCGGATGTCTCCCGGCTTCACACCGGCTCCCGACCACAGTTCCCGGTAGAACGGCGAGCGCTCCCACACGTACGGCACCAGTTCCAGGATGCGCTTCTCCTGCAGTGCGGCGATCTGCTCGCGGCTGGCTGTCTCGATCTCCGGTTCCAGGAACCGGCGATCGTAATCGGCTTCAGCCGGCATGGGATGGGCTGTCTCGACGGTGATGTCGGCTGTCATCTGCTCTCCGGAGTTCGTCCATTGCAACCGGTACCTTACACTGTAACGTGACTGCCACCACATGGGTATAGGTTTTAATGATTGAACCAGCTAGGAGGAGCGAGCATGGCCGATGTCACGCTGGCGGACATCTGCGACGAGCATCGCCGCCGGTACCCCGACAAGCTCGCGGTCATCGACGGCGACAAGCGGTACACCTGGCCGGAGTTCGATGACCGGGTCAACCGCGCGGCTCATGTGCTGGCCGACCGTGGCGTCGGCCGGGGTGATCGGGTGTTGTGGCTGGCCCAGACGTCGTCGCGGTTCCTGGAGCTGATGCTCGCGTGCGCGCGACTGGGGGCGATGATCTGTCCGGCCAACTGGCGACAGTCCGCAGAGGAGTTCGCCTTCGTGATCGACGACTTCGATCCGAAAGTGATCGTCTGGCAGGGCGAGGAGATCGGGGATCAGGTCCGCCAGGCGCGCGAGCGGGTGTCGTCGCGCGCGGCCTGGATTCAGCACGACAGCGAAGAAGCCGGCAGCTACGACGACGTCCTTGCAACCGCCAGCGCCGAGGCGGTGTCGAGTCAGGTGGATCCGCACGACGCGCTTCTGGTGATCTACACGGCCGCGCACTCGGGCCGGCCTGCAGGTTCGATGCTCAGCCATCGCAATCTGATCTCGATGGCAATGCAGACCGGCAGGATCACTGAGGCCGACGAGAACTGCATCTTCGTCAATTCAGGCCCGTTGTTTCACATCGGCAACTTCCAGTTCGACTCGCTGCCGGTCTTCATCATGGGCGGTGCCAACGTCTACATCAGGCGGATCGTAGAAGAGGAACTGCTGCAGCTCATCGCCGCGGAGAAGGTGACGTCGGCGTTCCTGATGCCGCCGACCATCTTGAAGATGAAGGAACTCAATGCGACTGCGGGGCTCGAAATTTCATCGCTGCATGCCGGGGCCTTCGCGCCCCTATGGGGGGATGCGCTACCGCGCGACACCACGCGGTGGGCCACGGCCGGCGGTGGATTCGGCCAGACCGAGGTGACTGGGCTGTCTGTCCTGAACGGCTACGGCGGCAGGGGAATCGGTAATTCAGGACGGCCCACGCCGCTGTGTCAGGTCCGGATAGTCGACCCGGACGGTGCGGAGGTGCCCGACGGTGCGACCGGCGAAATCGTGGTACGCGGCGACACCGTCCACCTCGGCTACTGGAATCGTCCTGACCTCAACGCGCGCAGGATGCGCGACGGTTGGTGGCACACCACGGACGCGGGGCGCCGAGAAAGTGACGGCACCATCACGTTCCTCGGCACATTGACGCGGATGATCAAGTCCGCAGCGGAGAACATCTACCCACCCGAGGTGGAGTCCTGCCTGACCAACCACCCGGCGGTGCGGCAAGCGGCGGTGATCGGTGTGCCCGACCCGCAATACACCCAGTCGGTGAAGGCCGTCGTCGTGCTGGAGCAAGGGCAGAACGTCGCCGAGGCCGAGTTGATCGAACACTGCCGCTCGCGGATCGCTTCCTACAAGAAGCCGAAATCGGTCGAGTTCATCGATGAACTGCCCATGAACGGCGGCATTGTTGACTACGATGCGCTCGACGACAAGTTCGGCGGCGGAGGCTACCCCGGAGGCGCGAACACGGGCGGAGCCGGAACCGCACAATGACGACGGCGCAGGCGGCACAACAAAGTTCACTCCCCGGCACCGGCAGCTTCAGATGCGCCGCGCTGGCATCCGGCCGCGCGTTCGATGCGTCGGAATTCATCGCGTCGGCGGCGCCCCTTTCGGGGCTTGTGCAAGAGGCAGGCTACATCTGGGGGTCGATGCGTGACGACGACGGCAGGCTCTACAGCGTCATGCGTCGCATTCCGTCGGCCCAATCGGACGCCGGCCCCGCTTCACGGAAATCGTTGGGCGGCAAGCTGATCGTGCTCTCGCCTGAACTGGGCGCCGATGGCATGCAGCTACGCCGAGAACCACGCGGCGCCGTCGACAGCGCCGACATCTCCGGGTCGTTGATCGCCGACAACACTGCCTGTCTCGCGTCTGCTCCGGACGCGAAGGGTAACCCGATGCGGCTGGTGCTCGACGAAAACGACTTCAGCTACCACGAAGCCGAGGTCATCGACGTGGGCGGGCGTCTGGCGGTGCCGCCGCTGCAGTGGTATCTGCCCGGTCCGCGGGCCTCGCTGCTGTACACCAGTCAAACGTGGCTCGTGGAAGGCGCGTTGGTCGGAAAGCACGTGCGGGGCTTCTTGTTCTGGGAGCAGGCCTGGATGCTGCCCGGCGGTCGGCTGTATGTCGAGAAAGATCCGTTGCACGACGCCGAGTACCTCACGTGGCATTCGTGGGCCAACCATTGGCCCGACGGCAGCTGCGAGGTCGGTCATTTCCTATTCGGCAAGCACGACTTCCACGTCGGCTTGACCGCCCACAGCGACGGCAGCGTTACGTCGGCGCGCAAGATGGATGCCCGCGTCACCCGCGCCGATGACGGGTACTGGCACGAGGGCATTCAGTATGACCTCGACGGAGAGCCATGGGTCTGCGAAACCTCAACGCAGGGCAGGATGCGCGGACTCGGCCCGATACCAAACCCACAGCAGGAGAGTCGAATTCACCGCCTGGACGACGACCGTCACCCCGATGTGTGGATGGCGTGGGGCGAGACCGTGCCCGGCGCAGGAAACGCCCGATAATCAGACCCGCGCGATGGCGACCTTCGCTGCCTCGTCGGCTGGATAGAACCGCGTGGCCCAGCGGCGAAGTGACCGAAATCCCTTGCCCTCTGCTGTCGCGAGTGCGGGCGGGTCGGTGTAGCGCTGATGCCGCCAGATGTTCAAATCCGCCAGATACTGGTTGTTGGCCATACGCTGACGGCGCTCCAGCGACGGAGGCTGGTGCGCGCTGTCATCACCCGGTAGCCGGTCGAGCCATACTGTCGAGCGGATGTCGGATGTCTCCTCGTCGACGGGCGTGACGCTGACGATCGTCCGCATGTTGTCGGGACCCCAAAACTTCGCCATTCCAACGCCGATGCCAATGTTGATGGCTTGCACACCGCCGACCATGGCACCGTTCGGTGTCAGGACCGTCGCTTCTTTGGTTCCACCGAAGAGCATTTCGAAGTCGGCGTATGCGATCGGACCGTCGAACTCTTGGCGGGTGAACTCCGGCACGTTGGCCGCGCGGTGCACGAACTTGAAATGCGCGAAATCGACACCGTTCTCCATCACGTACTGCGGATGCAGTTCCAGCCGTTCATGGTGTAGGACCCCCTCGGGGTAGGCCAGATAGTAGTCCTCTGCGCTGCGCCCGTCGTCGTAGGCCTCGAAGACGTCGAGCATCTCGAAATACGGCTCGCGTCCCTCGAAATCGTGCCAGACGTAAACGCTTTCGTTGCGCTCGACCGTCGGCCACGTGCGTACCTTGCGGGCGTTATTGGGACGGTCCTGATACGGAATGCAGACGTTGCGGCCCTGCTGATTCCATTCCCAGCCGTGAAACGGGCAGACAATCCGGTCGCCCTCGACGTGCCCGCCGTACCCCAGGTGTGCACCGAGATGTTCACAGTAGGCATCCATTACGGTGAGAGCGCCGTCCTCGGCGCGCCAGGCGATCAGCTCCTGATCGAAATACTTCATCTTGTGGACTTGGCCGACCTCGATCTCGGCGGACCACGCGACCTGGAACCATCCGGTGGGTTTCATCGACAATGCTGGCTTGGCCATCGGTGGACCTTTCGTTTTTGGTGGCTAGGTGGTGCCGAATATGCCGTCCGAGCGCGAGAACTCGTCGATGAGCCGACGCAGATGCAGCTGGGCCATCGCGGCATCTCCTGCGATGACCGACTCGACGATCTCCTCGTGGCGGGCATGCAACCACGACAGCACAGGTTGGGGGTCGTTGCCCGGGGCGAACTGGCTCAAGCACAGCTGCGTTAGCACCTCGATGAACAACTCAAGGGCACGGTTGCCGGCCTGTCGCGCGATTTCCAAGTGAATGTTGGGGAGGTCCTCCCAGACATGGGATCGGTGTTCGTCTTCGCGGCGCAGCACGGCGCGGAGTCGTTCGGCGCCAACAGGTTCGATTCCGGCCGCCAATTTCGTGATTGCGAGTTGCTCCAGCACCAACCACACCGCGAACAGCTCGTCCCGTTCCACGCCGACGTGCTCGAGGTGACGCCGCGCGGCGTCGGTGACCAAACCCCGCTCGGGCGCCGTGACGAACAAGCCCCCGCCAGGCCCACGCCGGACCCGCGCCAGTCCACGCGCCTCGAGGATCCGCGATGCCTCGCGTATCGCGGCAACACCTACCTCGAACCGTGCAATCAAATCGGCCTCCGAGCCGATCAGATGTCCCTCCCGCCAACCCTCGTGGCGAATGTCCCGCTCGATCCGGCCGGCGATCTGGGCGCCCAACGTGCCCCGACTGGTGTCCGGCACCGACTCCGTGACGACCTGTGCCATCAGCACACCTCCTCGGCGAGCCATTCCTTACGGACCTGTGCCTCGTGCTCATTGAAGTCAGGTGGATAACCGAGCGCGCTTCCGGCGCGACTGTCGCTGTGCAGCCATCGAACCGCCGTCGTGACGATCGGCCACTGACCTGGCTCTCCCTCCACGATCTTGCGGTCTGCAAAGTGCTCGGTCTGCATGATCGCGGGCACGTCGTAGACCGGTCCTCCCGGGACATCCCAGTCGATGAACCGTTGCAGCCACTCATCGGAAGTGGCCTTGGCGACCTCGGTTTCCAGTTCGGTGCGCAGCAGCGAATCGTCTTCGCCAAACGAGATTTCGGCACCATCGTGATAGCCGATCAGGTCCGCCCTGTCGATCCCTTCGCAGAACCGGCGCCAGAACTTGGGTTCCAGTGCGCCGAGCAGAACCGGCCGGTCGTCGCTCGCCAGGTACGTCGTGTACAACGCCTGCGACGGTGTATTCCTCAGCGAGAAAGGCTCTTTCGTCTTTGCGTTCATCGCAAGCTCGGTCCGATGCGACTCGACCAGTGCGTCCCAGCAGGACACGTCGATCCATTCCCCAGGGCCGCCTGATCGGACGGAAACAAGCGCCGCACACACCGCCATGGCCGCCGATAGCGTGCCGAGCTCATTGGCCCAACTGGTGTAGGCCGCACCTCGATGCGGCTGCCCGTCCCTCCAGTCGACGGTGAGACCGTCACCGAGCGCATCGATGTTCAGTCCGTGCGCGGGTAGTTGCGACCAACTGCCCGTGTGCCCGAAACCGGTGATCGAGCAGACAATCAACTCCGGGCGCTGAACACGCAACGCCGCGAAATCAATGCCGACGCTGGCCCAGAAGCCGGCCAGTTGGTTCTCCACCACGACGTCGGCAGCGGAGATCAATGCGAGTATCAAATCGCGGCCCTCCGGCGTCTTGACGTCCACCCCGATCGAGCGCTTGCCCCAGTTCTGGGCCATGTGCTGAGGGCTTCGCCCGTCATCACCGTACGGCGGGATCAACCGGATGCGGTCACCGCGTGGCGGCTGCTCGACCTTGACGACGTCTGCGCCGAGCGCGGCGAGTCTGCCGGAAGTCAATGCGGCTGGAATCAGTATCCCGAGATCGAGGACCTTTACGCCCGCCAGTGGCGAATATGGGTTCATCTCACAACGTTTCTATCGATGGCGCGTGGGTTTCCAGCTGGGCGCCGCGGTTTCGCGATCCCAAGTGGCCGAGGTGTTTCCGCGTTCGCGGAGCTTGAACTTCTGCACCTTGTTCGTCGGTGTCATGGGGAGCTCGTCAAGCACCTCGACGTAGCGAGGAACGAAGAAGTACGGCGCCTTGTCGTCCATGAACTTGCAGAACTCGAGAGGGTCGATGTGCTGACCCTCGCGCGCGACAAGGCAGATCTTGAGTTCTTCCTCGCTGGCGAAGTCTTTGACCGTCACCCCCACCGCCGCGACCTGGGCGACCGATGGATGTTGTCGCGCAATGTGTTCCACCTCGAAGGTCGACGTATTGCGTCCCTTGTGCCGCAGCGAATCCTTCTTGCGGTCGACGAAGAACAGTTCGCCGTCTTCGTCGATACGGCCGAGGTCGCCGGTGTGATGCCACATGTTGCGCCACGCGTTGAGCGTTTCTTCGGGCTGATTGAAGTAACCGGAGTACAGCGCGTACGGCTCATTGGGCCGCACGCAGATCTCCCCCACTTCACCGACCGGCACCGGACGATCGTCGTTGTCGAGCACGGTGGTCTGCACCGGGTCACCGTCGCGCACGTAGCCGCAGGAGCCGGGCTTCAACCCCGGCATGTCACTGTGATAAGTGGTGGCGCCCATGATTTCGCTCTGCCCGTAACCGCCGAACACGCACTCAATGCCGAAGCGTTTCATGAAGGGGTCGAGAATGGCCGGGATGACAGGGTTCGTCATCATCGTGCGCAGGGGGTTGTCGGAGTCGTCGGCGCTCTCCGGCGCATTCCACAGATACAGGTGCATCGTCCCCAGCGTCATCACGTGATTGGCCCCGTAGAAGCGCACCCGGTCCCAGAAGCTCGACACCGAGAACTTCTTGTCGATGCACGCCGCCGAACCGGAAACCAGCGCTGGGTAGATGTTCATGATCCAGCCGCCGGAGTTGTACATCGGCGTGCAGCCGTAAAATCGTTCACCGTCGCGGATTCCGTCGCGGAACACCTCGTTGTGCCGTCGGCTCCAGAGCAGCCAGCTGTGATTGCTCTGCATGACACCCTTGGACTTACCGGTCGTCCCGGACGTCCACAACACCGCCGTGGTCTCGCCGATGCCGCTGTCCACCGGCTCGGGGAACTCGGAGCAGCTGTCCAACGAACCGAGCGAATGCGGCGTCGCTCCCGCCGCCACCGGGGCGTCGGTGAGGCCGTTGACGATGATGTGTTTGAACGACACGTGACTCAACTCGTTGACCAAGGGCAGCAGGTGAGCATCCACGACCAGCACATCTGAGGCGATGTCGATCAGATTCGACGCGAGCCACTCGCCGCGGTAATCGATGTTGGCCGGTGACCAGATGCCGCCAAGCATGTTCACCGCGAACGACGAGATGACCTGCTGCGCGGAGTTTTCCATGAAAAACGCGACGGTGTCACCGCGCCCGATACCCATGTCGGCGAGGGCCGACGCTCGCCGTCTCGCCAGCTTGTGAACGTCGCCGAAGCTCCACTCGGATGCGCCGTCGACGAGGAAGAGTGCATCGCCCCGGCGCTCGGCCTGGTGCTGCAGAACGCCGATCACCGACTCCGGCTCGCTTGAAGGGGGCGTCACGAGACCTCTCATCTCCGGCTGTCGAGCCGGATATCATCGATGGTTCTTTGTACCCTATACGGCGTATAGTCCGCAAGTAGGCGTCTTCCGATCAATTCCATCGATGGAATCGAGTATCCGTCGAGCAGGGGCCGCTACACGACGGTCAGCGTGTGCCGCTCGGCCTTGACCGTTGCGTACCAATGGGCGAGCCGATTCCACAGCTTGTGCCGGGTCGTCGCGAAGTTGTGCATATGGGCCATCCGGTCACATATGAACAGCGAGACGTCAGTCGATGTCGAATACGCCGACGGCTCGCTATGCGGGCTTGGTGCGACGTCTCGTTCGCCCAGACCGATGAACACCGGTACGTCGACCGCGGCGGCCTCGGTCTTGGTATAGCCGGGAGACAACATCGCGACGGCGCAGGGTGGCAGCGTCTTGCTGCCGAACGGCGGTGCGGTCGTACGGATCGGGTAGCCGCCACCGATATCGGCCTCGAGGATGTCCGCGGGCACGTCTTCGTAGTGGAACGGGTACAGGAACTCCCCGATGTGGGCGGCCGACTCGGCAATCGACAACTCGTCAGGCGCCGTGTCGCGCGAGTAGTCGAAATATTCAGCAGCGCGGTCTGTTTCGTCATGCTTGGGCATCGGCAAGACGGTATGGATGCCGCTGTAGCCCAACACACCGATCGCGTCGTAAGTGCGATGGCGGCCGGCCATGATCACGGTCACGCAGCCGCCCATCGACTGCCCGATGCCGATCCGCGCGCCCATGTCGATAGCCGGGTATCCGTCCACCGCCGTTCCACGACGCAGCCGTTCGGATGTGGCTCGCACGGCGAGATCGTTTGCTGCAGCGATGTCTTCGATGCGCACCACGTCGGCCACGTCCGGCGTGCTGTCGCCGACCCCGAGATGGTCCAGCGCCACCAGCACGCCCCCGCGTTCCACGTGGTGCTCGGCCTGCGAGTAACCGATGTGGCCTTCGAAGTGCATGTCGTAATAACCGCGGGAGTATCCGCCGCCTGGCAACGCGAACACCACGGGCTGGCTCGTGACGAGCCGGTCCGGTTCCGGAAGGAACACCGTCGCGACGATGGACAGCGGCCTGCCGAGGTTGCAGGCCGCCGTCACGTCGACGGTGATATCGGCCTTGTTCAACTGCCCGCGACCGCGGGCACCGGGAAGGTGATCGGCAGCTGCTTCACCATGCGCACCGAGATGTTGTCGTAGACAAGCGAATCATCTGGCCCCACCGAGTAATTCGGGATCCTGTCGAGCAGCTCTTCCAGTGCGAGCCGCATTTCCAGGCGCGCGAGATGCGACCCGAGGCACCGGTGGGTGCCGCTGGCGAACACCATGTGGTCCTTGCGTGCGCGATCGAAGTTCGTCGTCAGCGGATCGTCGTAGAAGGTGGGGTCGACATTGGCCGCTGCCCAACTCGCGTGGATCGCTTCGCCTGCCTTGATCACCAGTCCGTCCCCGAGGTCGATGTCCTCTTCGGCGTACCGCATCCCGGCCGGAACCGGTGACTCGTACCGCATGATCTCTTCAACGGCGGCCGGGATCAACGACTTGTCGTCGACGAGGCGGTCGCGTTCGGAGGGATGCTGCCCCAGCCAGGCGAAGGCAAGTGACATCGACGACGTCACGGTGTCGAGTCCAGCGAACATGAGCAGGAACAGGATGTTGACCAGCTGAAGGTCCGATAGCGGCTCACCGTCGACCTCGGATTTGATGAGGCTCGCGATGATGTCGTCGTCGCGCTCGGCTGTCTTGCGCTTTTCGGCGAGGAATCCCAGGAAGTACTCGAGGATCTTTGCGCCGGCAACGGCCATGTTGGCCTGCATCTCTTCCATCGTGTCGCCATGGGGATGGATCACGCCGTCCTTGAACTCGAGGAAGAAGTCGAGGTCGCTGACCGGCGCGCCGACCAAGCGCAGGAATGTAAGGCAGGGCAGTGGCACGCAGAAGTCTTCGTAGAGTTCGGCCTCACCTCTCGGAAGGAAGCCATCGATCAGTTCCCTGGCCAGCTGGCGCACCGAATCTTCCAGCAACGCAACGCGCTTCGGCGCGAACATCGGGTCAAGCAGGCGCCGCCACTTCTTGTGGTCCTCACCGTCGATCTCCAGCGGGATCAACGGGTTGTCGTTGCCGAAGCTGCCGCCGCGGCCGCCGGTGCCCGTGACCGCAGGGTGGCGATTGATCGCCAGGATGTCGTCATGCCGATACAGCCACACGACTCCGTCTGGCGACCGCTCGGCGCGCACGTCCCGTGCCTTGTCGTGGTAATGCTGTTGCGGGTGCGGCGCGCTCGCGAGAGCCTGCACCCATTCCGAGAGCCGTGGGTCGTAACGCTCGCCTTGTTCCATTACGCACCTTTCGCGGAGTTTGGGAAGGAGATGCGCAGGTTCTCGACGGCCCGCACCGCGCAATTGTCATACGCCAATGCATCACGATCGACCGTGTAATCGGGTATGCGCGTGAGCAATTCCTCGACAGCCAGCCTCAGTTCCAGGCGCGCCAAGTGGGAGCCAAGGCACCGGTGGGTGCCGCTCGCGAACACCATGTGATCCTTGCGTCCGCGATCGAGTTTCACTGTCAACGGGTCGTCGAAAAACGTGGGGTCGACGTTGGCGGCGGCCCAGAACGCGTTGATGTCCTCCCCCGCCCTGACCACCAAGCCGTCACCGAGATCGATGTCTTCCGTGGGGTAACGCATCCCCGAGGGAACTGGCGACTCGTACCGCATGAGTTCTTCGACCGCAGCCGGAATCAGCGACATGTCGTCGGCGAGTCGTTTCCGTTCCTGCGGGTGCTGACCGAGCCACGCGAACATGCACGACATCGATGAGGTGACGGTATCCAGGCCCGCGAACATCAGCAGGAACAGAATGTTGACGAGGTCGAACTCCGCGAGCGGCTCGCCGTCGATCTCGGACTTGATCAGGTTGGCGATGACATCGTCCTGGTGGTCGGCGTTCTTGCGCTTGTCGGCGAGGAATTCGACGAAATACTCCATCAGCTTGCCGCCGGCGGCGGCCATGTTCGCGTCGATCTCCTCGGTCGTCTCACCCTTGGGATGCACGACGCCGTCTTTGAATTCGAGAAAGAAGTCCATGTCTGCGACGGGGGCCCCGACGAGGCGCAGAAATGTCAGACACGGCAGCGGTGTGCAGAAATCTGCGTACAACTCCGCCTTGCCGGTGGTCGCGAACCCGTCGATGAGTTCGCTTGCCAGTTGGCGCACTTGACCCTCGAGGCGGATCACCTGTTTCGGCGCGAACATCGGGTCGAGCAGGCGCCGCCACTTCTTGTGGTCCTCGCCGTCGATGTCCAGAGGTATCAGCGCGGCGTCGTGGCCCATGCTGCCGCCCTTGCCGCCGTTGCCAAGCACCGCACGATGGCGGTTGATGTGCACGATGTCCTGGTGCCGGTAGAGGTGCAACGCGCCGTCGATGTGTTCCGCGCGAACGTTTCCGGCCTTGTCGTAGTACACCGTCTGAGGTTCCGCCATGCTCTTCACATGCTGTGACAGGCCTGAAATCCGCGGGTCATATCGGGTGGCTTGGGTCATCGTTCCTCACTGTCCGGGCTTCTACATTACAGCGTAATGTGAGGTATAGCACAATCGGTTAGCGGTATCAATAATTCAACTGATTAGGGTTTGCTCGTCATAGGCCTTGCGCAGCAGGTGTTTGCGTATCTTGCCGGTGCTCGTGCGCGGCAGCGTCGTCACCGGGATCCACTCGGAGGGCCGCTTGTGGCGACTGAGCCGCTGCTCGGCGAACACCACCAATTCCTCCGGATCGATTCGGCGCCCTTCTTCGGGGAGGACTGCCGCGATGACTCGCTCACCGAGCCGCTTGTCCGGAACCCCGAAAACGGCCGCCTCCGCGACAGATGGATGCGTTGTCAGTAGCCGTTCGACTTCTGCGGGGTAAATGTTTTCGCCACCGCGGATGATGACTTCGCGAAGCCGCCCCTTGAAGGTCAGGACCCCGTGGTCGTCCATCGAGCAGAGATCGCCGGTGTGCAACCAGCCGGCTTCGTCGACCGCGTGATCTAGCGACCCGTCAGCACGCAGGTATCCCGACATGGTCAATGGACCGCGCACACACAGCTCGCCGACCGATCCGGTGGGCAACACCCTGTCGGCCCGGTCGCAAACGTAGTAGTCGCGCCCCGGCAAGCAGTGCCCGAGCGTCTGCGTCCGTATGGCGGTCGGGTCATCGGGAGCGCTGGCCGCCATCGCGGGCGCTTCGCTTTGCCCGTAGCCGACCAAGAAGGTGACGCCGAGCCTCTGCTCGACTTCCTCGATCAGATGAGGCTCGACTGCGGATGCACCCCCGGCGACGGTGCGGACCGAGGCGAAATCTGCCGGCGACACACCGGGCACGGCGAGCAAGTCGATGATCATCGTCGGCACCAGGCCCACCACCGCCGGCCGCGTTTCACGGATCGCCCGAAGGACGACCTCGGTGGTGAAACGCTCGATGACGACGTATGTCGCGGCCACCGACAACGCTGTCAGTACCCCGGTGACGGATCCGCCGACGTGGTGCAGCGGCAACGGGTTCAGCCACTTCTCCCCCGCTCGTAACCCGATCGCATCGGCCCAGGCGCGCGCCGTGTTGAACGCCGCGCGATGCGACAGGACCGCGGCCTTGGGCAGTCCCGTGGTACCTGACGTGTGCTGAACCAGAAACTCCCGCGTCGCATCGAGACCGCCGGTGGCAGGCAGGGTCGGCACGGGTGCCGTGTCCCAGCCGGCGATGTCGCGGACTATCGGCCGCCATGACAGTTGGTCGGCGAGCTCGCTCATCTGCTGATACAGGGCGCAATCACCGACCTTTGCGGCCAGGATCACTCCCGCTCGTGTCTGCGTCAGCATATGCAGCGCTTCGGTTTTCGTCACCGACGGGCTGATCGGGACCACCGGCATGTCGACGGTCGAGCAACCGAACGCCGCCACGACCCAGTCCACGGAGTTGGGGGCGACAAGCGCCACCCGCTCGCGACGTGGGTTGAGCTCCAGCAGTGCCGCACCCAGCGCGCAGGCCCGTTCGTGAAGCGCGGCCCACGTCATCGACCCGACGCCCGGATCAGCAAGCCACACCAGTGCGACATCGTCCGCGGCGTCGCTGGCGACGCGCGCCAAAGCTTGACCGACCGTCTCCGTCGACAGGCGCATTGCGTCGATACCGCGCGCATACGCCAGACCCTGCTGCTGTGGGGTTGCCGGACCGGGACTGTCAGCGACTCCCGGCACCGTAACTGTCGACATAGTTAGACGATTATACGTATCGCGTAGGTCACGCCCCTCGGAGTTCCTTCGGAAGGCCGAGAACACGCTCGGCCAGGATGTTGCGCTGGATCTCTGATGTGCCGCCTCCGATGCGCAGACCGAATGACGCTAGATAATCCGTCACGCCCGTGGCGCCGGCCAACGCGGCAAACCGTCGGATGCGGTGGTTCAGCTCGGTGGCGATGAGTTTCAGGGCGCCACTCGCCGGCCCCGGTTGGCGATCGTCCTGCTGCTCGGAAACGCACTTGTATAGCAGCGCCCGCGCGGCATATACGTCGTCGCCCAATTCTTGTATCCGGTGGCTCAGCACTGGATCTGTTGCGTACGTGGCCGCGAGCTCACTGACTACCCGCTGCAGCCCGATGATCATCGCCGCGAATGCCGTGCTTCTCTCGAACATCAAAGTGGTTGTTGCCACCCGCCAGCCCTCGCCGACCCGACCGACCACATTGTCCAGCGGAATGCGTGCGTCGTCGAAGAACACCTCGCTGAATTCGGCTGCGCCGGTGATGGTTCTGATCGGCTGCACCGTCACGCCCGGTGCCCGAAGGTCCGCGACCAGATAGGTCAGCCCTCCGTAACGATCGGCCGTGTCGGTGCGAACCAGCAGCTCACAGACATCGGCATGCTGGCCGTGAGTACTCCACCGCTTCTCACCCGTCACGACCAGATGATCACCGTCGATGATTCCCCGTGTGCTGATCGCCGCCAAGTCCGACCCTGCGCCGGGTTCGGAAAAGCATTGGGCGAACAGGACATCGCCGTTGAGGATTCCCGCCAATCCAGTACTCAGCCGAACGCAGCGAACCGTCCCCAACGATGGTGCCGTCCGCACCGAATAGTTCGAGCCGGTAATGATCGGAATGCACGCCCATCACCGAAACACTCAGCACCGCAAGCACTCCAGATTCCATTCGCAGCAGCAGCGCCGCAGTGTCATCGGCGGTGACGTCAATCACCTCACCGTCGGGGAGGTGGCGGACCGGCCCACTCGCGCGCACGTCTGCGCAGACCTCCTGCGGCCTGCCTAGAAGGCTGCACAAGAAGTCGAGGTCATGTACCAGCATCCCGGCCAGATAGCCGCCGCCCTGCTGCCTGTCATACATCCAGCAGGCTTGCGGCGGATGGCTGTGGTGCCAGTACGACGCGCCGCGGCTCACCCGCGCGACGTAGACCTTGCCCAGAAAGCCGGACCTGACCGAGTCGGCGATCCTCAACCACTCTGGGTTCCAACGGTTCTCGAAGCAGCACGCCGTTGGACGGCCCGCCTTCGCCGCCGCACGCACCATATTCTGTGCAGCGTCGAGTTCACTAGCTAGAGGCTTCTCGCACAGCACCGCCTTCCCGGCATCCAGTGCGGCCAATGCCATGTCGTGGTGCAGCAATGTGGGTGTCGCGACGGAGATGACGTCGAGGTCGTCTCTAGTGACGAAGCTCTCCCAATCGGTAGACGTGTCGTCTATCCCTAGCTTGCGTGCGACCCGTTCCAGCCGATCTGGCGTGCGGGCACACAGCGCGACGGGCTCGAATCCGTCGGCCGCACGAAAGCCAGGCACCTGAACATGTGAGCCCCAGCCCACGCCGATCACGCCGACGCGAAGGTCCATCAATCCTCCTGAGGCTACCGTGAACTCAACAACATCGACCCGGCAACCGGTCCGCCCCCGACGCCGATCGCCACTACTTCTGGCACCTTGGGCAACTGGTGATCTCCGCCGTCGCCCCACAACTGAATGCACGCCTCGTGCAGGAAACCCATGCCGTGCAATCGGCCCGCCGAAAGCTGTCCACCGCTGGTGTTGATGGGCAATGAGCCCGTGAGTCCGATGTTTTCACCTCCATCGATGAACTCCCCCGCCTTGCCGCGCTCGCAGAACCCCAGTGCCTCCAGCCACATCACCGTGAGAAAGCTGAATCCGTCGTACAGCTGCGCCATGTCCACGTCCGCCGGCGTCAGTATGGTGTTCTGCCACAAGGACGCCGCGGAATCATGAGCAGCCATGGTCCCGATATCGGACCGCTGATCCCACGTCGCTCGTTCGAACATCGCTGGCCCAACAGATTCCACGGTCAGGGGGCGGCGCCGCGAACCTGTGGCTGCATCGCGGCGTGACACGATCACCGCCGTTGCGCCGTCGCACGGAATATCGCAGTCGTACAGGCACAGGGGCTCGGAGATCATCCGTGCGCCCAGATAATCGTCCATCGTCATCGGATCGCGATAGATCGCGTCCGGATTGAGCCCGGCGTTGCGCCGCGCGTTGATGGCAATCCAGCCGAGCTGTTCACGAGTCAACCCGTAGTCGTGCATATACCGCTGGGCCGGCATGGCCAGCCAGTTCGCCGCGGACAGCGCACCGAAGGGCGCCATGAACTCCAGGTGCGCCGGCAGCTTGCCACCCGCAAACAGCACCGAAGCCCTTCCCCCGCCTGCCTTTTGGGCAGCGGTGGACTCCCATACAGAGCGGAAGGCAACTACATGATTGGCCAGGCCGAGCGTGACGGCCATGCAGGCCTCGATGACCGGGCCGATCTGCCCTGCCGTCTCCAAAGAGGAGACATACCAACGGCATCGCAATCCAAGCGCATTGCGGAGCTCGGCGACTGTCGCTCCCGAGAATCCCGGATCGGGTACGCCGGGACCCGGATAGCTCGCTACTCCATCGATGTCGTCTGGGTCCAAGCCCGCGTCCGCGATGGCACGCAGTACCGCTTCGACGGTCAGTTCGAGACCGGTGCGGCCGAGCCGGCGGCCGACTTGGGACTTGCCGGCACCTGTGATGACGGCCTTGCCGTCGAATGGGCCGCGCGACACGATGATTGGCTAGTCGTCGGTCAGTTTGTTGATCATGTCGGCAAGTGCAGCGATCATTTCATCCTTCTCAACAGCCACGGCTTGGATTTGCCAAGCATGCCAGGACCTATCGAGCAGGCCGAGTACCGCGACGCCAATGACTTCGGGGGAATGGTCGTTCGGGCCGCCCCCACCATGTCCCAGGGCCTGGCCAAGCTTGAACGCGGAGCGGGCGACGGTGCGATTGCGTGAGCGACGGAACGCTTCCTCGTCGGGCGCTGATCCCCACGCGGCAAGCACAAAAGCACCGTGACGATCCATGAAAGCGAAGTACTCACCGATCCAGCCGCGCAACTCGGATCGTTGGAAGGGACGGGAGAGGTTGTCCAACCGCGACAGCACGGTCATCACGTCGTGGTAGGCGCTCTCGCCCAGCACAGTGAAGACCTCTTGCTTGTCCTTGAAGTAGGTGTAGAAGCCGGCGCGCGAGATACCGCACGCCTCGGTGATCGCGTTGATCGGCGTCCCGGCGTAACCGCGCTCCAGGAATAGCTGGCGACTGGCCTCCAGGATGAGTCCACGGGTCCGCTCACCGCGGCCGGCCTCCACCGCGTCAGCCGGTCCTCCGCTCTGCGCCACAGTCATGTCGACCACTCTAGGTGACATAAGTGTCAAGTCGCAATATATCCAGGTAGTTGAGCTGTTTGTGCTGTTCATCAATCATTACTTGACACATCTGTCAAGTAGGTTCAAGCTCAGACCCAACACCGGATCCGAAAGAGGCAGCGATGAGGCCGTTCACCGAGGCGCCGATCTTCGACGCCGACCAGCACATGTACGAGACACCGGATGCGCTGACCAAGTTTCTGCCGGAGCGCTTCGCCAAGGCCGTGCAGTTCGTGCAGGTCGGCAGGCGGTCCCGGATCGCGATCCTGGGCAGGATCACCGAGTACATCCCGAACCCGACGTTCGAACGGGTCGCGGCGCCGGGCTCGCACGAGAAGTTCTACTCCCGCCAGAACCCTGAGGGTCTGTCGTTGCGCGAGATGCAGGGCGCCGCCATCGATGCCCCCCTTGCGAGCCGCAACCCGGTCGACCGCATCAAGGAGCTGGACCGCCAGGAGGTCCGGGAGACGTTGGTCTACCCGACGCTGGCCAACCTTGTCGAGCATTCGGCCGCCGAGGACCCCGAGCTGACGATGGCGATGATCCACGCGCTGAACCAATGGATGCTCGAACATTGGCAGTTCACCTACGACGACCGGTTGTTCATTACGCCGGTGATCAACTGCGCGGAGGTCGACGGCGCGCGTCGGGAACTCGAATACATTCTCGACAATGGCGCGAAGGTCGCGCTGATCAAACCGTCGCCGGTCAAGGGATTTCGCGGTTGGCGGTCGCCGGCGCTGCCGGAGTTCGACCCGTTCTGGCGTGATGTCGAGTCGGCCGGTCTGCCGATCGTGTTGCACGCCAGCCAACCGCCGCTGGACGGCTACATCAACCAGTGGGAACCGCCGAACACCAACAGCTTCATGGAGATGAGTGCATTTCGCTGGGTTGTGCTGGGCCACCGCGAGATTGCCGACATGATCACCAGTCTGATCTGCCACGGCACGCTGACCCGGTTCCCACGGCTACGGATCGCCAGCGTCGAGAACGGTAGCTCGTGGATCCATCCGCTGTTCCACGACCTACAAGACACTCATTCGAAGATGCCGCAGAATTTCGACGAGCCCCCGCTCGACGTGTTCCGGCGCAACATCTGGGTCAGCCCGTTCTGGGAAGGTTCGGTGGCAGACGTCGTCGAGACCGTGGGCTGGGACAAGGTGCTGTTCGGCTCGGACTACCCGCACCCCGAAGGCCTTGCAACGCCGAAGCGCTTCTACGAATACGCCGAAGGTATGGACGAACGGCGTACCTACGACTTCATGGGCGACAACGCCCGCCGATTCATGGGGCTGCCCATCGCCAATCCGAACCCCGACGCCGTGAAACCGCCGCAGCTCGCGAACGCGTAAGGAGCCACCCATGCCGTTGCAGCCATGGATGCACCTGATCTCCGTCGACGATCATTTGATCGAACACCCGAAGGTGTGGACTGATCGACTGCCCCGCAAGTACCTGGAGCAGGGGCCGAACATCGTCGAGTTCGAGCGCCCCGACACCGGGGCCATGACACAGGTGTGGAAGTACGAGGGCCGTATCTACCCGTACATCGGGCTGAACGCGGTGGCCGGCAAGAAGCCCGAGGAGTACGGCATCGACCCGGTGCGCTACGACGACATGATCCCGGGATGCTACGACCCCAAGGCACGCGTCGCCGACATGGATATCGATGGCGTGCAGGCGATGACGTGTTTTCCGTCGTTTCCGCGGTTTGCGGGTGCGGTCTTCGCCGAGGGCGAGGACACGGAACTGGCGCGGCTGTGCTCGCAGGCATGGAACGACTTTCATCTCGACGAGTGGGCCGCGACTGCGCCCGACCGGTTCATTCCTGTCGCGATGATTCCGTTCTGGGACATCGAGGCCAGCGTCGCCGAGATCTATCGCGTCGCCGAAAAGGGTGCCAAGACTGTGACGTTCCCGGACTTGCCCGACAGGCTGGGGTTGCCGTCGGTGCATTCCGACCATTGGGATCCCGTGCTCTCGGCGGTGGAGGAAACCGGAATGGTGCTGGCGCAGCACTTCGGGTCGGGCGGCTTCCCACCACCGATCGCACAGGATGCCCCGTTCGCGGTGTTCATCACGTTGATGGGCACCATGTCGATGACGGCGATGACGGACTGGTTGTTCTCCAACACCCTGTATCGGCATCCGCGGTTGAAGATCGGCCTCTCGGAAGGCGGGATCGGCTGGATCCCTTACATTTTGGAGCGCTGCGACAGCGTCTGGCGCAAACACCGCTTCTACAACAACATCAACCAGGACCACCCCCCGAGCTATCTGTTCAAGAAGCACATTCACGGCTGCTTCATCGAAGACGATTTCGGTGTCGACGTACGCCACCACATCGGCGTCGACCGCATCACGTGGGAATGCGACTACCCACATTCCGATTCGTTCTGGCCGCAAAGCCGCGAGCGCGCAGCCGAAGCGCTGAAAGACGTGCCAGACGACGAGGCTCACCGCATGGTGGAACTCAACGCACGAGAGTTCTACAACTTCCCGCGGGCAGCCTGATGGAGCGGTTCGACGTCGACGACTGGGCCGACCAGGACCTGCTGACGAAGGATGAGGCGCGCGAACGCCTGGCTGCCGAGATCGCGCGTACCCGAAGCCGACTCGCGACGTTGAAACATCCCGACGACGATGCCGAGATCGCACTGCTCGAACGTCGACTGGTCGCGATGGAGTCAGTCCACAGCGAATACGACGACACCAGGAAGTGAGGTCGGATGATCAACATCCAGAGCATCCCAGAGGTCGAGTACGAGTCATTGCCGATGGCCGACAACCGAAAGGACGGGTGGGACGCCCTTCGGGAGATGGGGCCGGTCGTGCTGATGAACGGCTGGTATTACCTGACGCGTCGTGAGGACGTCCTGCATGCGCTTCGCACTCCCGAGGTCTATTCGTCCAAGAAGGCGTTCGACACGCTTGGCAGCCCGCTACCCCTTGTCCCCATCTCGTTCGACCCGCCGGAACACACCCGGTTCCGAAAGATCCTGCAGCCCTTCTTCAGCCCGCACACGCTGACCGCCATGCTGCCTGCACTGCAACAGCAGGCCGTCAGCATGATCGACGACATCGCTCCGAACGGAAAGTGTGAAATCGTCGCTGACGTTGCGATTCCCTACCCGTCACAGGTCTTCCTCACGCTTTACGGCCTGCCCCTTGCCGATCGCGATCAACTCGTGAAGTGGAAGGACTCCGTCATCGCCCTCGCCGACAGCGGCACGACGCTGGAAGGCCACGACCTCACACCGGCGGTAGAACTGTTCTCCTACCTGACCAACGTCATCAATGAGCGCCGAGCCAACCCAGGTTCCGACATTCTGTCGCAGGTGCTGACGGGCGAAGAACCTCTAGACGATGCAGAGGCAATCGGGCTCAGCTTCCTGTTCGTTTTGGCAGGGCTGGACACCGTCACGGCGGCAATCGGTTTCGCGCTGCTCGAGCTGGCCCGCAACCCCGCCCTGCCTGCACAGTTGCGAGAAGATCCCGACCAGCTGAAGGTATTTGTGGAAGAGATCGTGAGGCTCGAGCCTCCTGCGCCGATACTGCCGCGGATGACCACGGAGGCAGTCACCATCGGCGACATCACGCTGCCGGCCGAGACGCCCGTGCGGTTATTGATCGCGGCGATCAACCGCGACGGTAGCGACCCGACATCGACCGATGATCTCGTCATGGACGGCAAAGTGCACCGGCACTGGGGATTTGGCGGCGGACCACACCGCTGCCTCGGCGCACACCTGGCGCGGATGGAACTCAACCTCGTCATCGACGAGTGGTTGCGTCGCATCCCAGAATTCGAGCTGGAACCGGGCTTCACGCCACGCATCGCGTGGCCCGCGAACACGCACTCGCTGACCAGCCTCCCGCTGCGGTGGACGCCATGACGCTTTCACAGCCCGTGGCGGCCACTGTCCGGTTCAATCCGGAGGCGCGGCTTTTCATCGACGGTCGGCTACGCGACGCGTCGAGCGGCAAGACCGTCGAGAACGTCAACCCTGCCACCGAGGAGGTGCTCGGCGTAGCGACGGACGCCGGCGTCGAGGACATGGAACAGGCGATCACTGCGGCGCGGCGGGCATTCGACACCACCGACTGGTCCACCGATCGGGAGTTCCGTAAGCACTGTCTTTTGCAGCTGCACGATGCACTGCAGGACGAAAAAGAGGACATGCGGGCCGAACTCGTGGCTGAGGTCGGCGCACCGGTGATGTCGACCTACATCGCACAACTGGACTGGCCGCTGGCTGACGCGGTGCGCTGGCCCGCGGAGCTCATCACGCGGTTCCAGTGGGAGCGGCTGCTGGATCAGGACGCGAAGTTGGGTGTCCCGTACAACCGCGTCGTCATCAAGGAACCGATGGGCGTGGTCGCGGCCATCACACCGTGGAACTTTCCGTTCGAGATCATCAGCAACAAGATCGGCCAGGCCCTGGCGACCGGAAACACGATGGTGCTCAAACCGGCCATCGAAACGCCGTGGAGTGCGCTGCGATGGGGCCGGATCATCGCCGAGCAGACCGACATCCCACCTGGAGTCGTGAATATCGTACCCACATCCGACAACAACATCGCCCAGCAACTGCTCACCGATCCCCGCGTCGACATGATCTCGTTCACCGGGTCGACCGCAGTCGGTGAGCTGATCCAGCGGCTGTCGGCCACCACGATGAAGCGCAATCTTCTTGAACTGGGGGGGAAGTCGGCCTACATCGTGCTCGACGACGCCGACATGGCGGTTGCGTTGCCCGGCTGCATGGGCGCGCTGATCCACTCCGGGCAAGGCTGTGCATTGGCCACCCGGATGCTGGTGCCACGCGAACATTACGAGCAGGCCGTCGAGGTCGCCACCGCGACGTTCGCTGCGATCGGCGTCGGCGATCCGTCCGACCCGGCGAACTTCTGCGGCCCGCTGGTCTCGGCCAAACAGCGTGACCGGGTGATGGCCTACATCGAGATCGGTAAGCAGCAGGGTGGCCGGATCACCATCGGCGGCGGTGCGCCCGAGGGTTGCGACGGCGGGTACTTCGTCGCGCCAACGGTTTTCGCCGATGTCACCCCCGAAATGCGGATCTTCCAGGAAGAAATCTTCGGCCCGGTGCTGTGTATCACGCCCTACGACGGCGGCGACGACGGCGCAGTCGAGATGGCCAACAACTCGACGTACGGACTGGCAGGGGCCGTCATGGGCTCCGATGAACGGGCTATGGCCGTGGCGCGCCGCATCCGCACCGGCTCGTTGATGGTGAACGGCGCCATGTACTACGGCGCTGACGCACCGTTCGGTGGATACAAAATGAGCGGCATCGGGCGGCAGAACGGCATCGAAGGCTTCGAGCAATATCTGCAAACCAAAGTGATCGGCTACCCGGCATGACCGACATTCTGAGTGGAATCAGGGTGGTTGAACTCGCCGCGTGGACGTTCGTTCCTGCCGCCGGTGCGGTGCTTGCTGACTGGGGGGCCGACGTCATCAAGATCGAGCACCCCGAAACCGGCGACCCCCAACGCGGCCTGATCAGTTCCGGCATCGTCACCGGCGCCGGCGGGGTGAACCATTTCGTCGAGCAGCCCAATCGGGGCAAGCGCAGCATCGGACTGGACACCTCGACCCCCGAGGGGCTCGAACTGCTGATGCGGTTGATCGAGCGCGCCGATGCGTTCCTCACCAACCTGCTCCCCGATTCCCGCACGAGAATGGGCATCGACGTCGAGGCGGTCCGCGCCCGCAATCCGAAGATCATCTACGCCCGCGGCCACGGCTATGGCACCAAGGGCGACATGGCGAACCGCGGCGGCTTCGACCTGGCGGCCTACTGGGCGCGCGGCGGAATCGGTGAGGCGTATTCGGCCGGCGACGGGTCGTATCCTCCGTTGCAACGCCCGGCATTCGGAGATGTGTTCGGCGGGCTGGCTATCGCGGCCGGGATCGCGGGCGCACTGCTGAAGCGCGAGCGTACGGGCGAGCCGTCGGTGGTCGATGTTTCGCTGCTGAACGCCGCCGTCTGGCAGCTCGGACCCGACATCGTCGGCGCCGGGGTGACCGGCCAGGACGTTCCGAAGTTCCGGCTCGACGAGATGCCCAACCCCGTTGCCAGCCTTTACCAGACACGAGACGGCCGCTTCATCGCGTTCGTGCTGCTGCAGGCCGATCGGTTCTGGGCAGAGTTCTGCTCCCGGCTGGGTCGCGACGATCTCATCGCCGACGAACGTTTCGCCAGTGCGACAGTACGGTTCGCAAACCGCGTCGAATGCATCGTCGAGCTGCGCAAGACTTTCGAGTCGCGGGACCTTGAACATTGGGAGAATGCATTCAGCGGATTCGACGGGGTGTGGGACGTGATGCGGACGCCGCATGAAATGCATTCCGATCCACAGGCTTTGGCGAATGGCTACTTGCCGCAGACCACAGACGCGCACGGTAATGAGTTCGCATTGGCCGCAAGCCCTGTGCAATTCGACGAGACTCCTCTGGCTTTGAAGCGGGCACCGGGCCATGGCGAGGACACCGACATGCTGTTGTCCGAACTGGGTTTCAGCGAGGACGAAATTATCGACTTGAAGGTCAAGGCGGTGGTGTTGTGATGGGTGACCTCGACGGGCGCGTGGTCTTTGTCACCGGTGCGGCAAGGGGGCAGGGCAGATCGCACGCTGTTATGTGCGCCGAGCAGGGCGCCAACATCGTCGGCGTCGATATCTGCGAAGACCTCGACGTCGTGCCGTACAAGCTAGGCACGTACGACGACCTGGAGGAAACAGCTCGGCTGGTCGAGAAAACCGGCCAACGCATGGTGTTTCAGAAGACGGATGTGCGCGATAGAGCAGCGTTGCAGGGCGCATTCGATGCCGGCGTGCAAGAATTCGGCCACATCGATACGGTCCTCGCAAATGCCGGTGTCATCCTGAGCAACGCCGACGAGCGTGACGCCGACGAGGCGCTACGGGTCGGCATCGACATCATGCTCATCGGCGTCTGGAACTCGTTTCAGGTCGCGATCCCGCACCTGAAAGAACGGGGCCAGGGCGGAAACCTTGTCGCCACAAGCTCGATGGCTGCACTCTTGAACCTCACCGACGGCAGCGGGGGTTCCGACGCCTACAACATGTCCAAGCTTGCGATCACCGGCCTGGTCAGCTCGTACGCCAACCTTCTGGCACCGCATCGCATTCGCGTCAATGCGGTTGCGCCGACCAACTGTGCCACGCCGATGGTCACCGAGAACCCCGCCTTGTTCAAGGTGATCGAGCAGAATCCAAACCTTGTCAACGCGATGCAGACCGCCCTGCCGGATCTGCCGATGATCGAGCCGAAGGACGTCAGCAACACTGTGTTGTTTTTGATATCCGAGGCGGGACGGGCCTTCACGGGAAGCGTGCTGAAGGTCGACGCCGGCATGGCAGTCAGACGCTGACTCATGACGCGATTCGCCTCCGAGGACCCTTCCACCGTCGCGGTGCTGTGCGTCGAATGTCAAAACGGCGTCCTCGGAAGCGATTCGGTGCTCCCAGCGCTCGCTGATGACTGCGGCGGTCTGGTCGCCAATATAGGCCGGCTGCTCGACGCCGCCCGCACTGCAGGAGTCCATGTCGTGCATGCGACCTACGAAGGAGCGCTCGGCGCTCAGCCTGTCGGCACGGCAAGGATCTGGCGGGCGTTGGCTCTCGCAACTGCCGACTGGGGACCCAGGTCGACCGCCACCGAGGTCATCCCGGAGCTATTGGCCCCGACCGATCTCGTGCTGGCGCGCCACCACGGCCTGTTTCCCACGGTGGACTCCGAACTCTTGCCGGTATTGCGCGCCTTGGGCGTGAACACCGTTGTGCTGACCGGGGTTTCGCTGAATCTGGCCCTGCCGCACACCGCGGGAGGCCTCGCACAGGCCGGATTCCGAGTCGTTGTTCCCCGCGATGCCGTCGGGGGTACCCCGGCAAGCTACGCCGAGCAGGTGCTAACCCACACGATGGCCCTGCTCGGCAATATCACCACCGTCGACGAACTCGTAGCCTGATGAGCTCCGCCGACCTGGCTCGCCGGTTCCTGCATGTCAACCTCAACACGGTCGACATCGACGCCGCGCAACTGTTCTTCGCTGATTGCCTGGGACTGCATCTTCAGATGCGTACGGATCGCGACGTTCTCAATGATGGTGAGATCCTGGGGTTGTCGGGCAAGGTTCGCAGCGAGACGCGCTTCTTCTATGACAGCCGCGGCCCCCGGACCTCCTGCGCAATTGAAGTCATCAAATGGGTTGACCCCGCAACTCTGGCGTGCGATCAATCCGACATGTCGACCGGACTGGCCGCACTGGGCTTCGTCGTGGCCGACCGCACGCGGGTCGTCGAATCGATGTCCCGCAACGGCTTCGATATCCTCAGCACCGACACTGACGGCCTGATCACCGGCGGGCCCGCCGCGATGGTCGTCGGCCCGGACGGCGTCGTCATCGAAATCGGTGATCTTCCGGAAGCCGCAACCGTAAGTGTCCACTTCGCCGGTGTCCGCATCGCCTGTACAGACCTACAAGCGTCGATACGCTTCTACACCGCCATCGGATTCGATCAGATCGGTTCCCGCCACATCGACCGCATGTGCCACGTCGGGCTGACCGAAGATGCCGACTCGATCCGCCTGTGCCTGACGCAAGGCACCGCGGCGGCCACAGCGCCCGCGCACAAGGCGCCGAATCAGCAGGGCCTGTACCGATGCGCGCTGCGGGTGGAGAACATCCAGCGGGCGATCACTGCGGCGGGCGACAGCATCGCGGTGCGTGGGCCCATCTGGTGTCCGCTGCCCGGTACACCCATCGACGGACTTCACATCGCGTTCATGGCAGATCCCGACGGCGTGGTCATCGAATACGTGGAACGTCCACTCTCGCACTTCTCCGGGCCGACCAACGGAAGGACGTCATGATGAAGCTGCATGGGCTCAGTTTGGAACTGACGGGATGGTTTCAGGTCGCATGGTCTGCCGATATCTCTGCGGGCCAAGTCGTTCCATTGCATTACTTCGGTCGCGATCTCGTCGCTTATCGAAGCCACGGTGGTGAAGTTCGCGTACACGACCGTCATTGCCGGCACCTTGGCGCGAGCTTGGCCCACGGCGGAACGGTCGTCGAAGGCGGGATCCAATGCCCCTTCCACGGCTGGGTGTGGGGACCCGACGGATGCAACATTTCGATCCCGTATCAGGACCGGCCCAACCGCGCACGGCGGCTGGGAACGTGGCCGGTCACCGAACGGAATGAGGCCGTCTACATTTGGCATGACGCCGCGGGACGTGAACCTTACTGGGAGGTCGCCGATGCTCTCGCATTCGTGCCCCATGGTGCCGCGCACCAATTTCATCGACTGAGCCCCGAGGCGCGCGCACATTACCCCGACTTGCGGGTGCACCCGCAA
>Ga0075369_10000016_pt1 | contig 52351 bp, 51 predicted proteins | sample EndMethybrTD3034_FD_71400 | JGI IMG/M metagenome (GOLD analysis project Ga0075369, IMG submission 71400) | Populus endosphere microbial communities from Tennessee, USA - Endosphere MetaG P. TD hybrid TD303-4 | ecosystem: Host-associated > Plants > Roots > Endosphere | place: USA: Tennessee...
GAACTAAATTTGCTTGCTGAATGATATCTAAACGGAAATCTACATGATCTTTACGGCATGCTACTAGTAAAACTTTATATTCTTGATTTTTGGGCAATGGATCAAAAATTTGATAATCAAAATAAAGTTTACATAAAGGGTACGGAATCGACTGTTCAGCCAATAACTCAATTATTTCTTCAATATGTTGACAATCAGCGCTGTCTATTTTTACCGATTTGCTACATACCAGAATATCGGGAATATTTACTATACAATTTCTTATATGATCTTTGTCTAGTAATGTTTCCTTTAAGACACCAGCAATCTGAGGAACGTCTTTAGTCTGTAAAACTCCGGTTGGGGCAGGAATTGTTTGAATAACATATTCTTTAAGCGTATTATTACGATCTAAGCAAACCCATTTAATCGTATGGCTACCTATATCCAAACCTATCGCAGTATCTGTGTTATGGGTATTTTTAAATCTATCCTTGAAAAAATACATACTCTTTTATTTTTTAATGAAATTTTTAAAACTTATTGTTCTTTCATTATGCATCTAAATGATAAATTGTCAATTATTTAATACATAACAAAGGAACTGTTATTTTTGAAATGTAATGATGTTAAAAAATTCCGATACTTTCTTTTAATCAAAATAAAGTGTACAAAGATCCCATTACACACTATTTTTATTAAAACCCTTGTTTAAGAGGGAAGTCACTTACGTTATGATAGAGCCCAGCTAATCAACTGCTTTCATTATGAAACGATCGAGTTATTTTTTCCGTAATTTTTTTTTCATGCTATTAAGCCTTTTTATCACGCTTTTAGTAGCGGGAAGTCTCCTTTATATTTATCTTGATAAACAATTACCTGACGTTGAAGAATTAAAATCCGTACAACTTCCAATCCCAATGCGGATTTACACCAGTGATGGACAACCTATTGCTGAATTTGGAGAGTTACACCGAAATCTTGTTAGATTGAATGAAGTTCCTAATTTGATGGTTAAAGCTTTTTTAGCCACTGAAGATCAGCGTTTTTTAGAACATCATGGTGTTGATTTTTATGGTTTATTGCGTGCTGCAGGTGAAGTATTACTCACGGGAAGTAAAGTACAAGGAGGAAGTACTATTACGATGCAAGTTGCGCGTAATTTTTATCTATCTCGGGAAAAAACTTTTTTAAGAAAATTTACTGAAATTTTGCTCTCGTTAAAAATTGAACGAGAATTTACTAAAGAACAAATTTTAGAACTTTACCTTAATAAAATCTTTCTTGGAAATCGTGCTTATGGTGTTGCCGCTGCTGCGCAAGTTTATTTTAATAAAACACTTAATCAACTCACATTACCAGAAATGGCAACTATTGCTGGTTTACCAAAAGCTCCTTCTGCCATTAACCCATTAGTTAATCCAATTGCGGCAAAACAACGTCGTGATCATGTCTTAATGCGTATGTATGAATTAGGTTATATCTCTAAAGCAGTTTATGAATCCGCAATAGCAACACCGATGTTAACCCATTCGCAAACTAATATCGGAGGAATGATTAAAGCACCTTATGTCGCTGAAATGGTACGTGACATGATGTATAAAAGTTTTGGTGAAGATATTTATTTGAAAGGTTACAATGTTTATACTACGATCAATTCAGCGCAACAAATTGCAGCTAACAAAGCATTACGAGCTACTTTATTAGCTTACGACAAACGGCACGCATATAGAAAGCCAGAAAAAAATATTGCTCCATTAGATGCGAATAAAGTAACTCATACTTTGAATGCATTGCATCGCGTTGCTTCTATCAATGGTTTAGACGCTGCCATTGTTATTTCTGTGACTGACCAAGCTATTACTGCTCTTTTAGTCGATAATCAAATGATTTTTATTCCCTGGCAAGGTGTGGCCTGGACCATGCCCCACCTTGACGCAACTAATTTAAACCCGCCTCCTGAGGCCTTGAAAAATAAAATTCACGTCGGTGATGTTATTCGTGTAGAGTTAACTACAAATAATACTTGGGAATTATCACAAATTCCTAAAGTACAAGGTGCTTTAGTCGCATTAAGTCCACAAACAGGCGCTATTAGCGCATTAGTTGGTGGCTTTGATTACAATGTAAGTAAATTTAACCGTGTCGTTCAGGCAGAACGACAACCCGGATCAGGATTCAAACCTTTTATTTACGCAGCCGCTCTGGCTAAGGGATATACGCTAGCCAACGTGTTTAATGACGCTCCATTGGTTTTTGATATACCTGGTCGTGACGAACCTTGGCGCCCACAAAATGATAATCATATTTTCAGCGGCCCAACGCGTTTACGTATTGCTCTAGCTAAATCCATCAATCTTATATCCGTTCGCTTATTACAAGCTATTGATGTTCCTTATGTATTAACATATGCAAAGCGATTTGGTTTTAACGCAAAAAAATTACCACGTAATCTAACTTTAGCTCTTGGAACCGGTGAAGTCACTCCTCTTGAATTAGCTCGAGCATACGCTGTGTTTGCTAATGGCGGCTTTCGAATAACTCCCTATTTAATTGATCATATTACCAATGAACAAGGTCAAATCATCTATAAAGCAGAACCTAAAATAGCTTGTGAAGCTTGTTTGCGTGGAGAAATTGAGCCCCCATTAACTGATGAAAAAGATAGTCCTTATGCACCACAAGTCATTCCTGCTGACATCGCTTTTCTCATGACATCTGCCTTAAAAGATGTCATCCGTTATGGCACAGGTTCACAGGCTCGGGTATTGAACCGGAATGATCTGGCTGGAAAAACGGGTACAACAAGTGATTATGTTGACACTTGGTTTACTGGATTTAATAGTAATTTGGTGTCGACTGTTTGGATAGGATTCGATCAACCGAGCTCTGTTCAAGAATATGGTGCAAAAGCCGCTTTACCTATGTGGATTGATTTCATGCGTGTCGCATTAAAAGGCCAGGCTGAAAAAACCATGCCACAACCTACTGATATAGTAACGGCAAGTATAGATCCCGCCACAGGCAATTTATTACCTGATGGAACACCAGGCTCTATCCTAGAATACTTTCGTAAAGATGACCTATCAAGAATATCAACACAAGAAGATACTCCATTCAATGCGATTGATAATCCTAGTGAAGCGCCTATAGATAACAATAATACCGATACTCAAATGTCAACAAAAAAGCAAGATAACACAAACAATGAACCTGTTTTTTAAGTTATAAGCCAACAGCTCTTTCTAAACTACGTTTTGTTTGTGGTCCTTCTAATACATGTTTCAATCGACCATCAGGTCCAATAACAAACGTGATTGGCAAACCGGATATCCCTCGTATACCAAAAATAGCTTTCGGATCATTCACTACTGTAGGAAATATAACGCCACTTCGTTGTATGTGTTGCTGTAAGTTACCTGGATCATCATAATTAAACCCGAACATTGCAACCTGATCAGCATGCGCTCGATAAAATGCATTTAATTCAGGTATTTCACCCATACAATATTCACACCATGTTGCCCAATAGCTAATAACCACCCACCTACCTTTATAATTAGAAAAATTAAGATCTCTTACTATACTGGCTCCCCATACAACGCTTGATACACTTAACAAAATGCTGGTTAATAGCACTAATTTAAAAACTTTACGCATATTATTCCTCGCAGTAGAAATGGGGCCGGTCAATTTTGTGACAAACACTTAATAATTTTATTGATTTTAAATCAGTGTGCTCAATTCCATTAAACTTCAATTTTTAAAATAACTCAAGGATTTGAGCGCTTAGTTCAAAAATCACACTAGAGTAAAATATCGGTTTTTTATATTTACCTCCACTAAAATTTTTAAATCTTTTACCCCTTTCATTTTGTTAATGAGCTTGCTACCATGCATTTTCGCTTAGGGGTGCCCTAACTGGGCTGAGAAATACCCTTCTAACCTGATCGGGATAATGCCCGCGTAGGAAAAGTGTATGTTAAAATCACCCGCTGTGTTAGTAAACAATGCAAGTTTGTACTACCAAGATAAAGTTCTATTCGATCAGTTAAATTTCTATTTGGCAGCTGGACAAACAACTTGTTTATTAGGTATGAGCGGCATTGGCAAAAGTCGTCTTTTACAACTTATCGCCGGATTAAACACTTTCTCAGCATCTATTTCCACCTGCGATCAGAAAGGCTTGGCGGGTCGCTTAGCTTATATGCCGCAAACCCATGCTTTATTACCTTGGCTAACTATTTTAGATAATGTTGTCTTAGGCTACCGATTAAGACGAGATAATAAACCGTATACTCAAGCTCGGGAATTATTACATCAACTAGGCTTAGGTGACGCCATAAACAAATATCCTGAACAATTATCGGGTGGAATGCAACAACGTGCCACCTTAGCACGCGTACTGTTAGAAAAGCGGCCCATCGTATTGATGGACGAGCCTTTTTCTGCTTTGGATACCATTACTCGTTATCAACTACAAGAACTTACTGCAAACGCATTAAAAGATCACACGGTATTATTAGTGACACATGACCCCTTAGAAGCATTACGTTTGGGGCACCAAATTGCAATTATGTCAGGTGAACCTGCAAAAATAAATCATATAAATTGCGATCTTGCTGAATTGCCTCCTCGCTCATTAAATAATCCTGAGTTATTGCAATGGCAAGCCAAACTCTTAAATATGCTTCAGGAATTTAAATAATGGTTCCATTTATTGTTTTGCGTAATTTATTCAGCAATAGAATTACACTACTTCAAAAATTCTTGATATTTCTATGGCCTTTAAAACTTACTGCTTGCAAACAGTTATTTTTAAAAATTTATCCCTTATTTTTTCATAAAATGTGCATTCCAGTCTGGTTTATTATGATCTGGGAAGGTTTAATTCGTATATTACAACTACCTAATTATATATTACCCACCCCATTTGAAGTTTTACAAAGCCTAATTAATCATGCAGGAATGATTACATCACAAATGTTACCGACACTAGCAGAAATTCTCTTTGGTTTATTTTTTGGAATTGTATTAGGTGTGGCTATTGCACTCAGTATGAGCTTATTTCGTACATTGCATGCATTCTTACTTCCTTTATTATTGGCCAGCCAAGCTTTACCAGTATTTGCAATTGCTCCCTTATTGGTGCTTTGGTTTGGTTATGGAATAACAGCTAAAATTATTACCACCACTTTCATGTTATTTTTTCCTATCACCAATAATTTTCTTGATGGTTTAAAACAAACGCCAGAAAATTATTTAAACATCGCTAAGATTATGAATAGTAATCGCTGGCAAGTTCTCTATCAAATCCGTATCCCAGCGGCGTTACCGAACCTTGCCTCTGGTATTCGACTAGCAACGGCTATGGCGCCTTTAGGAGCCATTATTGGAGAGTGGGTTGGATCGAATCAAGGTTTAGGTTTCTTATTGCTAAATGCTAACGCGCAGATGCAAATTGATTTAATGTTTGCTGTATTAGTAATTATATTTTTTCTAGGAATTTTTCTGTACTTCCTTGTCGATACCTTACTTAATATGGCCTTACCCTGGACTTTGCTAAAGTCGTCTTAAACAAGCGATCCTCAATTTTAAAAAATAAAATATTTATTTATGCAAATACAAAAAAAAATCATTCTTCTAATAAGTATTTTGTTATCCAATAATAACGTTGCGGCTAAGCCTTTAACATTGATTCTAGATTGGTTGATTAATCCCGATCATGCAGCCATTTTTGTCGCAGAAGAACAAGGATTTTTTGCCCGCGAAGGATTGCAAGTCAATATTATTGCTCCTAGCAATCCAGATGACGGCCCTAAACTAGTAGCGGCAGGTCACGCTGATTTAGCCGTTAGTTATCAGCCGCAATTAGTAGTACAAGCTGCAAAAGGTTTTCCCTTAATACGCATAGCCAGTTTAATAAACCAGCCTTTAAACTGTTTGATCGTTAAAAAAGATGGGCCTATTCGTAAGCTTGCCGATCTAAAAGGCAAACGCATCGCTTATACATCCCATGTTGAAGGAACGCTGATGTTAAATGCATTATTAGAAAAAGCCCATTTAACGATGCATGATGTGCAAACAATTAATATACAGTACAATTTAACGCAAGCTTTATTAAGCAATCGAGTAGATGCCGTTATCAATGTCATGCGCAACGTGGAACCTTTACAAATGCAATTTGCCCATCAAGCAGTAAAAATTTTTCCTGTTGAACTAGCGGCTATTCCAACTTATGACGAATTAATTATCATTGCTAATAAAAATAAATTACACGACCCACGACTTATTAAGTTTTTAGCCGCACTCAACAAAGCAACTCTATACTTAGTTAATCATCCGGAAAAAAGCTGGCAATTATTCGCAATAAATCATCCCACTTTAAACAATGCATTAAATCATCAGATTTGGCAAGCTACATTACCTTATATAGCGCGACACCCGGTTCAGTTTGATAAACAACGTTATCAATATTTCGCTAACTTTCTCTATCAAAAAAAGATCATTTCAAAAGCTATTTTTTTCTAAGTTATTTTTATTAACCGTTAAATGGGCATAAAATGAACAATTGGTCTAATTTAAATCTGTCAACTATATTGATAGTAACTAAAGTTAGTAAAAGGGATGAAATTGATGAATTTGTCAAACGATCAATTAAGAGGGATACTGACCCCCCTGATGACAGAAACTTTTCCCAAGGTCGAATCAAGTTTGCTCGAAAAACTGGTAGAAGGCTTTCATACCTATTTCCCAGATTATCAAATTACCACTGCAAAACGGATAGCGGCTTTTATTGCACAAGCTGCCCATGAAACGGGTGGATTTAAATGGTTTTACGAATTGGGGAATAAAAGCTATTTTAATAAATATGAACCTGGTACTTCTATCGGAAAGCGGTTAGGAAATACGCAAGTTGGTGATGGTTATCGATTTCGAGGCAGAGGTATCTTTCATTTAACAGGGCGCTACAATTACCAAAAATACAGTGAGCTAATTAATTTAGATTTAGTCCATAACCCTGAAATAGCTGCTGATCCTATCATTGCTTGCCATATTGCTTGTGAATATTGGCAGCAAAATGGATTAAATCCCTTAGCAGATGCAGGGGATCTACGGGCCATTACCAAGCGCATTAATGGCGGTTACAATGGTTGGGACGATAGACTTCGGTATTATAATTTATTAACGGATGGTTTAAACCGTTTAATTGATCAAGACATAGAAACGCCCTCTACAGAAAAAATACCTCCCATAGGTCAACCACATCCACATCCACATCCATCACTAGGCCATCAGTTAATTACTGTAATTAAAACATTCATAAGGGATTTCATCAAAATACTCATCCAAGGTTTAATCCAATTCCTCAAAAAATAAGTTTTTTTAACCTGCTGGTATAATCAACCGCACCGCACATCATTTTTTTAAGCTAAAAAATAATCATGCAAGGCGATCAAAATTTCGTTACAATCGCTGTCTATGTCTAATCCTAACCATTCACTGTTAGAATCGTTAAATGAAGCGCAACAGCAAGTCGTTTCCGCTCCGCAAACACATTTATTAGTATTAGCCGGGGCCGGTAGCGGAAAAACGCGTGTCTTAGTCAATCGTATTGCTTGGTTAATCGATGTAGAAAATATATCTCCGCATAATATTCTCGCTGTTACTTTTACTAATAAAGCAGCAGGAGAAATGCGTCAACGCCTAGAAAGTTTGCTTGATATCCCAATGCAACTGATGTGGGTAGGTACGTTTCATGGTTTAGCTCATCGACTATTACGCCAACACTGGGAAGCTGCTGGTTTACCACAAGCCTTTCAAATATTAGATAGCGATGATCAATACCGCATCATTAAAAGAATTTTAGTGAGTCTAAATCTTGATGAAGCACAATGGGTCCCCAAAAAAATACAGTGGTTTATTAATCAACAAAAAGATGAAGGCATCAGGCCAAATCAAGTGGCTAATGCCAATGATCCTTATACCAAAACCTTAGTACGTATCTATCAATCTTATGAAGAGATTTGCACTCAAAATGGAGTTATTGATTTTGCGGAACTTCTTTTGCAAAGTTATGAGCTTTTTATTAAAAATCCAGATATTTTACGTCATTATCAAGAGCGTTTCCAACATATTTTGGTTGATGAGTTTCAAGACACTAACATTATTCAATACGCTTGGTTAAAATTATTAAGTAGCGGAAAAAACTATTTAATGATAGTCGGTGATGATGATCAATCTATTTATGGATGGCGTGGAGCCCGTGTAAAAAATATTCAAGATTTTACGCGTGATTTTCCAGAAAATCAGATGATACGTCTCGAACAAAATTATCGTTCAACTGGAGTTATTTTAGCTGCTTCCAACGCCTTAATAACGCACAATGACGGTCGTTTGGGTAAAAAACTGTGGAGCAGTGGTTCTCAAGGTGATCTTATATCACTCTATGGAGCTTTCAACGATTTAGATGAAGCGCGTTTTATCGTTAATCAAATAAAGCAAGGATTAAAGAAAGAAGTAAAAGCGAATGAAATTGCTATTTTGTATCGGTCCAATGCACAATCACGCGTACTGGAAGAGACCTTAATTTCTGCTCAAATTCCTTATCGTATCTACGGGGGATTACGCTTTTTCGAACGTGCTGAAATCAAAGATGCTTTAGCGTATTTACGTTTAATTGCAAATCGAAATGATGACCCGGCTTTCGAACGTATAGTCAATACTCCAACGCGCGGTATTGGCGATCAAACTCTACAAACCTTACGTATGGAAGCACGCTCTCAAGCCATTTCTTTATGGCAAGCCGCTCAATATTTATTAGCTACACAAATCTTATCCGCACGTGCAACCAATGCATTAACGCTTTTCATCCAATTGATTGACAAAATAGATGAGGACACTAAAAACTTAACACTCGCAGAACAAACCGGACAAGTTCTATATAGTAGTGGTTTATTTAGTCATTATAAAAAAGAAAAAGGTGAACGTGGTCAAGCACGCATTGAAAATCTTGAAGAGTTAATCAACGCCACTAGGCAATTTGTCCCTGAAGATAGTAGTGTTTCTATTTTATCTACTTTTCTTGCGCATGTTGCATTGGAAGCAGGTGAGCATCAAGCCAATGACCAGCAAGAATGTGTACAATTAATGACATTACATTCTGCTAAAGGTTTGGAATTTCCGTGGGTTTTTTTATGTGGAATGGAAGAAGGATTGTTTCCACATCATATGTCCCATGAAGAACCTGGTCGCTTAGAAGAAGAACGCCGACTCTGTTATGTAGGCATGACACGTGCAATGCGCAAGTTATTTCTGAGTTATGCTGAAGTCAGACGTTTACATGGAACCGAAAGCCATCATCGACCCTCTCGATTCATTTCCGAAATTCCCAAACAGTTATTAGAAGAAGTTCGTTTGCGGACCTCTGTTATCAGACCTATGCAAGCATTAGAACCGTCAAAAAATTCCATTCGTGATGCGATGATAGGTGATACTGGATTACGCATTGGGCAGACTGTCACACACCCAGCGTTTGGTGAAGGAACATTGATTGATGCCGAAGGGCGTGGTGAACATACACGTTTACAAATAAAATTTAATCAAGCGGGTACAAAATGGTTAGTGGCAAGTTATGCCAAACTAACCGCAAAATAAAAATACTCTGTACATTGAATTTTTGCCTGTGTTACTGCGAGTATATTTATTCATTTTACGTGACGAATTCGGCGCAACAGGACATACAATGCTCCTGCGCCACCATCTCGTGGTTGAGCAGAAGAAAATGCTAACATCCAAGGAATTTGCATCAACCAACAATTGACATAATTCTTCAGTTTGGCCCCTTGCAAAAGTTTTCCTTTTCCATGAATTATTCTCACACAACTATAATTATGTTCTCGACTTCGTAACAAAAAATTAAGCACCGCACTTCGCGCCTTCTCTACCGTCATTTGATGCAAATCAAGATAATCAGATTGACGTATCTCTCCACGTATAAATTGTTTAATACGTTTATTTTGCAATCCTGGTCGACTAAAAAATAGTCGATCCTCTGATCCTATTGTTAATTCAGTCGGATCAAAAAGTAATAGGTAGTTTTGTTGATTGTCATCTTTTAAATTAATTAATTTTATTTTTTCATCTCCGAAAATATTTTTTTTGGATTTAACTTTTGTAGGGAATGATTTTGTACGTTTTACACCTGACATTGCTTCTTTAAGAAACGCAAGATCCTCTTTATCGGGCGGAGGAGATTTATTCATAAAAGAGTACCCGTTAAGCAAAATTTTTTGAAGCATTGCACAAAAGTATTAGAATAAACTATTATTAACAGTATCGTGTGTCGTTTAAAATTTGACTGGGAAGAGTGTGTCTTTTTCATTGATATACCGATTATTTTTAACCGTAAGCTTATTATTAATAAGTTTAGGTCTTGTAGCTTGTGCTAGCAATTCTAGCCCTGTACCTAGTCCAGTACTACTATCGAACACTCAAAATTCTGCTCTGTCGACTCCAGCAGTCCCTAGCAATTATATAATTCAACCTATTGCTTTGCTGCTACCACTACAAGGTCCTTTAGCTAATATTGGTCAGTCAGTGAAACAAGGTTTTTTAGCCGCTGCTGAAGAAAGTGGATCATCACCGCGTATTATACTAATAGACACCAGTGTTGAGTCTTCCATACAAGTGGCTTATTCCACAGCCATAGCAAAAAATGCACAAATAATTGTCGGTCCATTACTCAAACCCGAGGTACAAAGCATTGCCAGTTTTCAAACCAGCATACCGATTTTAGCACTAAACTATTTAAATGCTGATATTAGTACACCCCCTGAGTTATACCAATTTGGTTTATCCCCTATCGATGAAGCTCAACAGGCAATACAGCATGCTTGGCAAAGTGGTAAACGTTCTGCACTTATTATGACTGCCAATGGCAATTGGGGATCTCAGATTGGTGACGCATTCGCACAGCAATGGCAAGCTTTAGGAGGAACTGTTGTTGGTCAACTTGCGTTGTCGGAAAATCCCGCTGATATAACCAGACAATTGAGGAGTTTTCTGCATTTTAAACGTCCACATGATAGACGTAGCGATTTTGATGTAATTTTCTTGGCGAGTAGCCCGCAAATAGGCCGTCAGGTCAAACCTTTACTAAAATTCTTTTTTGCGGGTGATATACCCGTTTATGCTACCGCATCAATTTATAGCGGTACGCACGCGCAGCGTTTTGACAAAGATCTGAATCAAGTTATTTTCTGCGCTGCTCCCTGGTCGCTTGCTAATAACAGCGTAGAACCTAATCTGTACCAACAACTAAAATCTGCTTCCCCTGAACGTTTTAATCGCAACAGTAAATATTATGCGTTAGGCATTGATGCATTCCATATTATTCAGCAGCTAGAAGTCCTAAAGCAATCTCCGCAACAAACGCTACAAGGTACTACAGGAATACTTTCATTAAATAGTCAACACCGTATCGTTCGCCAATTACCTTGTGCGCAATTTCGTAATGGAAATATTATCCCTCTCAATTAATGCTTATATCAATCAATACAAAAAAATTAGGCAATCAAATCGAACAGTTAGTTTGTGATTATTTACGAAAGCAAAAACTAAAACTAATCGCCCGTAATTATGCTTGTCGCTTAGGAGAAATTGATTTGATTATGCAAGATCAATCCACACTGATCTTCATAGAAGTGCGCTATCGACAAAATCTCAACTTTGGCAGTAGTTTGGAATCGGTGAATTCGATTAAACAGAATAAAATCATCAAAGCTGCAGAATACTACTTATTATCCCAACAACTATCTGAGCAAATGGCTTGTCGTTTTGATGTTGTCGGTGTTAAACCTACACAACAAAAAATAGGGAGTATTTCCAAACTAGACTCGGCTCAAGTAGAATGGATAAAAAACGCATTCTCAAGGTAAGCTATGAATCTATTAACACGAATCAAAACCCATTTTTCTGAGAGCATACGCACAAAAACGGATGCCGCAGAAGCTCTACCTGAAATTATTTTGGCAGCCAGCCAATTATTTGTTGAATGTTTCCTCAATAATAATAAAATTTTGGTTTGTGGGAATGGCGGCTCGGCAGCTGATTCACAACATTTTGCTTCTGAGATGATCAACCGTTTTGAAACTGAACGTCCAAGTTTACCTGCAATTGCCTTGACCACCGATACTTCAACGATCACTTCTATTGCAAATGACTATAACTATAGTGAAATTTTTTCTAAACAGATCAAAGCTTTAGGACAAGCAGGAGATATTTTATTTATTATTTCAACCAGCGGTAACTCAGAAAATATATTAAAAGCCTGCGAAGCCGCGCAAAGCAGAGATCTAAAAATTATTGCCCTCACCGGGAAAGAAGGAGGAGCCTTAGCCAGATTATTAAGCTCCACTGATATTGAAATTCGCGTTCAAGGTACATCGACTGCGCGAATACAGGAAACACACTTATTAATTATCCATTGCTTATGTGATTTAATCGATAAGCAATTGTTTGGTTAATTATATTTAAAAAATAATTCCCACATTAACTACATCTCTATACGAGCCTATTCCAACATTTTGTTTAGCTGGTATCTGCCCATACACTACAAGATTTTGCTTCAGACCATTACCCACTCCAAAATGCGCATCAACTCCAACAACATTACCCCAATTTACCGTATGTGTTGGATTTTGAGTTAAAAGATATTTAATGGATGAATGCTCTGGTCCAGACATCCTGCGTAATCTTGTCGTCGCTCCATAATTTGCTCCTTGATCAAGTGTAACGTAATAAGGTGTATTTAAGGTACATAACACCTTGAGACGTGCTGTTGAATTAGTTGGAATCGATGAATTAGGATTATATAAACCAAATACTAAGGGTGTAGCACGAATAATACACCCACCTACGACATTGACCGAAACCAACATTGAAGTATCATCACCACCGATTGCCGAAAATCCTGGACTTGTACTTATCACCAATAACGAACCGACACATAAATTAAATAACCAACGCATGATTAACCCCCTTCTGTCCAGCCAGTAGTACAAAAAATTAGTCCATTTATTTACTGTACAATTAAAGGAAGAAACTAAAAAATTACATTTCAACTGAAATCAGTGTAAAAAATATCCATTTCTATGCTTTTTTGGAATATTGTTAGTTCACTTCCTCTATTAAGCCTAATAGAGGAATGATTTATTATCCAGAAAACTTGTAGGTAGGATTTAATAGGTGACTGTTACCAAAACAGCGTCTGTATAAGTACCGGTATTGACAAATTGCGAAATAGGGATTCGACCAAAAACCGTATAATTTCTAGTAGTTGACAATCCAATTGAGGTATAGGAATCACTTACTGTCACCGTACCTCCAGTTGCATCACCCCAAATCGAAGTAAATGCCCCAGTAGTATATAAATTGTAATTTAAATGCACACCTAACCGATTCATGAATCTTGGTGTGTAAGTTGTACTATTACCCTTAGCCATACTAATCACATAGGCAGCGCTAAATATTACTAGCGCAGAACACGTAACTGCCACATTGCCATTAGCCGTTTTTTGAGCTGTAGGGACATAAGTACCAAACGTGACTGCTGTGGTTGCAACTGAACATGAACAACCAAGTCCAGCACAGGTAGCATAAACAGCAGGACTATAAAAATTATAGAAAAATAAAATAATCAACAACCAATATCGTTTAGTTTTTTTTAATAACACTGCACATCTCCTAATTCGATAATTGGGTCGTTGGTATAAGGTAGTGGGACTGAAAAATAATAAACATGATTTTCCCAATTAACCGAGCCCTCTAATAGATGACCTTTTATTTCAGAAATATAAACCTCTCCGTCATACCCTACAGGATAATTTTCACAAGAATTTTCATTATTTAAAATAAGTTCTGCTCCAACAGGGACAAACTTACCGTTCGGTGCTTTTAAATGTAAATCTATACCTTGCATACGTTTAATCGAGAATTCTGCTAAAACTCCACTATTATAGTAAGGAACAACCATTTGATGGGTAACATCAATCTGTGTATCTAATGGTAATGTTGTGGGCTCTATTTCGACGGTATTTTCTTGATAGGGTAATAATTCCGTTATTAATAAATTACCATTTCTATCTGTTTTACCCATTAATTGATTTTCATAATAGACATCCACACTGGGGAAGTCAGGAACCTTCACTAAAGCAAAACTTTGCGTGAGTTTACGTGCTAGAAAACCATTGCCTGCAAAATAAATAGCACTGCCGCTCGCATCTACTTCATAATTGGCTTGTCCACGACCTTGTCCTAAGCGCGCAGTATATGCACCAATTTCAGTTTGTACCGTCATATCTGCACCTGCATAACGATTACTGTTATTGCTAGCCAGAATGTTATAACCGTAACCCGTCCCTAATGGAACTGGTTTAGTAAATTGCAACAAATCTTGTACTTGATGATTTTGCCAAGTGGTTGAATTATTAACGTAATAATTAACATCTGGAGCAAAAACTAAGGTAAGAAATGCTTGATTTGTTTGTGAGTTTCGTAAATCTCCCACAAAACCCAAACTTAGAGAAATATTTTTAAATAAATTATGCGTATAGGTAGCTGTCAATAATCGCGCTGTCGGTATGTTGGATATTCCATTCTCGGTATTAAAATTGCGGCTGTTTACCATGGTAAAACTGGTACTCAATGATCCATAATTTTCTAAGCTGTAACCTAAGAATAATTGATTCACGACACTCGGGGGTGAGGTATTAGGCTGTGTGCCGAGTTGAATATAATTTAAAGTAGTTAAGCTGGTATTAAAACCATAACTTAATTTTGGACCTTGACGAATAAAACCTAAACCTAACAAACCTCCACCACCTGCATTATTGTGTCCGCCTGCCACAGCAACAGACGCCACACCATAGTTATTTAATAAATAATTAGCAGAGAAGCCTAAAGTTTGCTGATCAAACAATACTTCGGCATGCCCACCTAAGGTTAGGTTGTCCGTAATGCCACGTTGATAAGTTGCTACAGCTAAAAAACGTCCATAATCATTGCTATTCACACCATAATTATCACGAACAAATCCGGCTTCATAGGAAAAATCAACTAAATTGGGTTTCAGCAATTGCGGACTTGCATAATAGGAAAAACTCACAACCTTGCTACGACCGAGCAAATCTTGTGTAACCACATTTACATCACCCGCTCCAGAAATAACCGGAATATTATTAAATATATAAGGGCCGTTGTTAACTATTTGCTGTTGGTTTAAAACACTATTCACAAAAACATCTACCGTACTGGGAATAGCGGCTTCCCCTTGATATCCAGGTAGTGGAAACGTCACTAAATTAGGTTGTGTATTAAAATTTGTCGCGTATTGAATACCAGCAAAACGTGATGCCCCACTCCAATAAGTCGAGCCCGTTATAGCATCACCAAAGCGCCAACGTGCAATTTTTTCCGGCTGATCTAAAGTCCAGGTGGTATTTAATCGCACTAATTTACTGGATTGATTCGTTAAAAGCGTAATATTATTTGCGTATTTGTTATAGGCAAGTACATCTGCGGTTCCAACGCCCAAACGATTAAATAATCCTAAACCCATTAATGCCGAAAGATTAGTTTGATTAATTCCAGGATAATTATTTCTTAAGGCTACAGCATCATAATTAAGATAGGCGCCAGGATCTTTCGGACGTAACGCCCCTAAACGTTTACTAAAAGGATCAAAGGTTTGGGTAACAAATAATTCTGGGGGTGCAGATAAAGTTAGCTGCATCGCATACTGATCTAATTGATAATGAAGACCAGGATACCAATCCAGTTTATATAAATGGTATCGATCATAGTTTAAAGGAGAGTGATAAGTAAATTGCATCTTCCATTGGCGTAAATCATTTTCTTCAACCCAGATTTGGCCAGATGGATCTTTATAACACTGAGCTACGCCCGGCAATAATGTCCCATTAAGCTTTATTTCAAGCAACATGGGAATGACTGAAATTTTAGCTTTTTCTTTGGGTACTTGTTTTATTGAAGATTTTCTTCCTAGCTTTGCGTTACTATCTATGCTGATTAAAGAAAAAATTATAAAACATACAATTAATAAAAATTTAGATCCTATGCAAAGCTGATTTTTTATAGTGTCCATTAATATTTGACTGAATATCCGTATAATTAATATTAGAATCGTCTTTAACTATCCAAGAATAAGAACAACCTGGTAAAACATATGTAAAAGTTGAATGTTTTTTCATTAAATGTTTTTGCGGCCGATCAGACAATAATTGCCATTGATTTAAAAATAAAGAAATATTGCCATCATTATATAAATTCAATTTCATATGGTGTGCATCTAAAACTTTGATTGACCAAACTGCATTCTCAACCATATGTAACGGCTGTATAAATAAAGGGAGAGAGATATCCATTAAAAAATACAAGGTTTGGCCTAATTTTTTTTGTCTTAGTGGCTGCACTTCTTTTAAATGCATTCGATAAGTTTTTTGCACTGTATTGTATGTAGGATGTCTTAAAGCAAAACGAATAATTTGGGTTTTATGTGCCGGTAATACAAATAAGGGGGGAGTAAGCAAGATGTCATGTGAAATCTTATAAATATCTTTACACTTAGGGCTTTGTTGCCAGTCAAGTAAACTTAATTGTAATATACTACTTTCATCACTTCGATTAGTAACTCTAAGCACGCCTATCCTTTGAGTAGGAGACAAAGAAAGCTGTACTGGCGTAACTTCTAAAACGTTAGCACTAACATCTGAAATTAATAAGACAGCTAGAATACCGAAACTAGCAATATAGTACTTTATTTTCATTCTTAATTGATCCCTTACAATCCTCTTTATAAATAGATAACTATTGAGCGTTTAATTAATAAATCAATTAGCATAATAAGTACCATTTATATGTTCGTCAGGATACTTTAAACAGAATAATGTCAGTAAGTAACGGTTATTAGTACAGTGTCATTATAACTACCTGTCGCAGGAACTGCACCGGCAGCTATTCGCCCATAGACTGTAGATAATTGAACCGCTCCATTACCTGTCAAATTTACTGTATCAGTGGGTGGAGTATTTCCCCAATTTATTGTGCGCGCTGGATCTTGAAAAAGCCTATAGCCAAGTGTTCCCGAAGGTGTTCCTGTCATAACCCTGTTAGTAATAGTTGCGCCACTACCTGTTCCGGCATTTAAACCAATGGTATATGCAGTACCATTATTACAAGTCACCTCGATGCTACCCGTCGCATCGTTTTGAGCTCCCGAATAGTTACCAAAGTTTACTGAAGTAATATTACCAAAGATACAAGTTGCATTCACTGTTGCGTTAACGGGTAAATTTGCCGTTACTGTCGCAGCAAATGCAACTGGATTGAAAAATATAATTAACAATACAAAAAAAGCATTTTGTGCTCTAAACATAATCGATTTCCTTATCAAATAAAGATCCTATAGCACATAAAGAGAATATAATGCTTTATTAAAGTGATCAAGTTTAAATTAACTTAACTCTAGCCTATAAAATAATCGCATAATCACTTAATTGATATTAAAATGTTACAAATAGGGTCACTCGATCTAAATAGACACCTGCCGTCACCGGTTGATTGCTAGGAATTTCCCCATAAATAGTAATCACTTCGGCAGATCCAGTTGCTATTTGATGCAACGTATTTTGCCCAATTACTGTTCCATAGCTATGTTGATGACCTGCATCTTGGAAAAGACCGTAATTTAATAGTTGATTTCCTCCTTGTTTGGTTAACAGTCGATGAGTTTCTGTTGCACCTGCACCTTGTCCTTTATTAATTCCTATATCGTAGGCTAAGTTAGGTATACAGGTTATTGTCACTGTACCTGTTGCATAATCCGGATTAGAATTGAATGAATAATAATTAGGAAATCTCATATCTGAGACAGATCCAAATGTACAATTTGCTCCACCACCAACGGTAGCCATAACTCCTAAAGTATTATTTATAGTTACACCTATTACATCTTGGAAAACTAAAAAAAACAAAATACTGATTGAAAATTTAATGAAGCAACGCATATCCCCCCCCTAAGACCTAAAGCTTTTTATGGTTTTTTTCTATGCGTTTTTTATTTAATCAACTACCTGCTTAGGTCGCTTATATAAATACTGGTAATAATTTATAATCGTTAATTTATTCTAGTGAATATTTGCTGATTTAACGAATAAGGCTGGGTTTTTATGTTCGAAAAAATAATTGGTAAAAATAACAGCATTGATCTCATCGATCTTGGGCTTATTCGAATCAGTGGCAAAGACGCTAAGCAATTCTTACAAGGTCAATTGACTTGTGATTTGGAGGAAATCAGTGCAGAACAAAGCCGATTAGGTGCACATTGTGATGTCAAAGGACGCGTAATTGCTAGTTTTCGTTTATTTTTTTACCAAAATAACTATTACTTTTTATTGCCGCTCAATATGCTGCCGCTTTTATTAGCCTCCTTACAAAAGTATGCGGTTTTTTCCAAAGTAACCTTAACGGATGTCAGTAAAGATTGGCAAAAAATTGGACTTTATGGCCCTTATTTAAAAGGTTTACTAAATGATCAAAAATTATATGTAGCGAAGGAAAATGAAGTTACAGAGTTTAATAATAAGCTAAGTTTATCTATTCCGGGACCTGCGCCGCGCATTATTTTGCTAATATCTACTTCTGAACCCATTGGGTTTATCGATGCGCTTAAGCTACAGAATATCGATCACTGGCACTTATTAGATATCATGGCTGGCATTCCGACCATTTATCCCGAAACCAGTAGTCAATTTACACCACATCAACTGAACTTCCCACAGATACATGGCGTAAGCTTTAACAAAGGTTGTTATATAGGCCAAGAAATCATCGCTCGAACGCATTATTTAGGAAAATCCAAAAGTCGTCTTTATCGGGTAAGTTTTCAAGACGATAACCCGTCCCTACCCGGCACCCCTCTATTTGACAGTGAACAAACGATGGAAAAAGGCACTCTGATTATGTGCGCTAAAGAACAGGGTAATTGCTACCAAGCCTTAGCATGTTTGCAAACTCAAGCTATTTCCCATAGTATCAGACTAGGGAGTCCTGAAGGTCCATTAATAGACTTTTTAGAACTGCCTTATTCTATCAACTAGAATTAATAATATGCTTACCATACAAAAAAAAATATTAAGTTTCATTCTGCTATTAGGACTCAGTGCTAGTGTATTAGCCAATGTTCCCCCTACTAATGGCAACACTCCCTCAGCAGCATTAAGCAACCCACAAAGTAAAGCTATCGAGTTTGCTAGACAAGCGGGTGCTATAGCGGGTATCGCTCAGGCTTGCGGACAGAATTTAGGAGATTTTTCTGCAAGAATAAACGAAGCCATAAATAAGTTATCGAGCGATCCTTCTGATCAAGCAGCAGCTTCTTTGGTTTATCAACGTATCAGCCAGGAAGCGCGAATAGCTGAAAGTAAAAACCAGTCTATTCCTTGCATGAAAGTGCTACAGGATTTTCGAAATTTACCAATTATGCAATCTGATTATAAAACCACGGTTATCGATCAACTTAATCCAACTGGTCCATAAATAATTGATATTTATATCACCAATTGTTGTGAGTTCGATTCCCGGATAAAAAATAACAAAATTAGTGATAATAGAAGATAGATGGGTAATATACTTAATGCATGCCGGTATTCAATAGTTGAAAAGTAATGCACACCGGATATAAATTTGCCATGCCAATGACCATCTAATAATTTTCCTATCAATGGCTGAGTTAACGCACTGAAAATAATATCACCAGTATTAATTAAGGCGATTATTGTCGCTGCAACGGTTATTTTATTTAATTCTCTTCCCAACGCAAAACCTAACATAAATGCACCGGTGCTAAATCCAAATATAAATAACAACGTTCCCAACAACCACAGCGGGAAACTCATATAGATAATCAAGATAATGCAAACCAAAGCTACAAAAGCATTAATCAACATTACCGGACGTCGTTTGTTTATCCGATCCGACCATAAGCCTATTAATGGACTGCCAAAAGCTAAACCTAAAAAAATAAAAGAAGCCAAAAAAGCGGCTTGAGTATGCGAAACCTGATATGTTTCTTTTAAAAAAGGAATACACCAAAGTCCGGCAAAACTATCAATGGGTGAAAAAGCCAATCCACTATAAAATGTAATTAACCAGTTTTGTTTACTATTCAATACCATCCACACATCATGAAACGAAAATTTTTCACTTATTCCAGCTTCGCTGACTGCTCCTATCGGGTTGTCACGCACAATTAAGTAAAATAAAACTGCTAAAATAAGTCCGCTCACAGCACACAAATATAAACTCTGTCGCCAACCGAAAACACTAACCGCAAAGGACAATGGCACTTGGCCTGCAACTGCTCCTAACATCGCTGCTGTAGCCAACAAACCACCAACAAATGCAAATTGATCGGGTTTGAACCAAAGGCTAGTCATCTTCATATAACTCACTGTGGCAAAAGCCGCTCCAACGCCCATAAATGCCCTAGCCCAAGTGGCTATATTTAAGTTATGTGCCTTAGAGAAAATATAAATTCCGGCCGCACATATCAAAATAGCTATTGCAGTTAATAAACGCGGACTATAACGATCGAGTAAAACACCCACAAAAAGTTGGGCTATTAAAAAAGAATAAAAAAAACTCGCCGCTAAATTACCTAAACCGGTACCTTGTATCTGAAATACACGCATCAGGTCCTCAGTCATGATGCTGGGAGAGACTTGTAAAATGTATTTATAAAATAAAAATGCAGCAGCTAAAGCAATGACTAACCAAGGATACAATCGGTGAGTGGTCATATGTTTCTTTTCTATAGACATGACATGCTAAACCTTAAAATTTATTTAGCGCGACATTATGGCATTGCTAGACAATTTTTGCACATCTTATCACAGTCACAGGACAGTCTAAAAAATCTTTAGGATCAAATTGATATTACAAATTTAAAAAAATAAATATTTAATTATTAAACTAATAAATTTATTGATTCGAAAATTATAGTCTCGGCGTATAATACGATTCATTCTGCCCCGGTGGCACAGTTGGAAAGCGCGGTCCCCTCCTAAGGGACAGGTCGCCGGTTCGAATCCGGCCTGGGGCACCATATTTGTAAGAGGATGAACAAGCGGCTAGGCTTTTGCTAAGAGGTCTAATGAATATTTTATCGATACAATCCCATGTTAGTTATGGCTATGTAGGTAACAAAGCAGCAACTTTCCCCTTGCAAGCAATGGGATTTGATGTGTGGCCCGTTAATACGGTGCAATTTTCCAACCATACTGGCTATGGTCATTGGCAAGGTGATATTTGCACTGCTGAGCAAGTTCGTGCCGTCATACAGGGTTTAGTTTCCTTAGATTTAGCAAAACAATGTAATGCAATTTTATCTGGTTATATTGGTGATAAAGAAATTGGCCGTGTTATTGTTGAAACCGTACAACAATTTCAACAAGCTAATCCTAAACTTGTTTATCTCTGTGATCCCGTTATGGCTACGCCGAATGGTAAAGCTTGTTTTGTTAAACCGGATATTCCTGATTTCTTTCGTACCCAAATTTTATCCATTGCTAGCATTATTACACCCAATCATTTTGAAGCGGAATATTTATACGGAAAAAAAATTAATAATTTAAATGATTTAAAACAAGCTGCGCATTTTTTTCATAATCAAGGAATACATATTGTCATCATAACTAGCCTAAATTTAAAAGAAAAAACGATATCAAACTCGAACAAACTCGCTGCTTTTCTTTCAAGCAAGCAAGGACAATGGTACGCTACAATTTCTAATCCAAACATACCAGCAGCGATCAATGGGAGTGGGGATCTTTTTTCAGCACTGTATTTGGGTCATTTTTTGTTAACTCGCAACGTCTTAACTGCTTTCCGTTTAGCCTTAAATAAAACTCATCAAATAATTCAAACCACTCATGCAGCAAATCGCTGCGAATTAAAAATTATTAGTAATGATTATAAGCAAGCTGCTCCAGATTATGTTATGCTACAACAGATAGAATAACAGGAAGTTACAATGAAAGATTATCGTTTTTATTTATGGATAGCCTATCTCTCAACGGCTGCTGTTCTGTTAACTAATCTGCTAACTTCTCTAATTCGTTATTATAAGTTGTTTAAGAAAAAGCGAAGCATTACGTCATTAATCACAAAAAAATAATGTTAAAAATTTGGCAGAAAAAAAAATTTTTGGCCTATTTGCTTTGGCCATTATCGTTTATTTACCGTATTTTTATTTTTGTACGCCGCAAATTTTATCAATTCCATTTTTTAAAAATAAATTACCTCTCAATACCCGTTATCGTCGTTGGAAATATTACCATTGGGGGAACAGGCAAAACACCCGTTGTCATTGCATTAGCTCTTTTTTTAAAAGAAAAAGGTTGGCGGCCAGGTATTATCAGCCGTGGCTATGGCGGTAACACTAAGCATTTTCCCTGCTTAGTACATCAAAACAGCAATGCTCGTGAAGTGGGTGATGAACCTATTTTAATAGCTCGACATACTGGGTGCCCCACCATGATCGATCCTGATCGCAGTCGCGGCGCTAAGAGTTTACTGAAGCGTTCGAATTGCAACATTGTCATTAGTGATGATGGTTTACAGCACTTAAGCTTAGGTAGAGATATAGAAATTATTGTCGTTGATGGGGAAAGACGTTTTGGAAATAATTTTTGTTTACCCGCAGGGCCCTTACGTGAACCTATTTCCCGTTTAAATTCAGTTGATTTTGTTATCAGCAAAGGAATCGCTCAAACCAATGAATTTAAACTATGTTTAATTCCAGATTATTTTTACCAACTAATTCAAACTAAAAATAAACAATCGAAAGAATATTTTCTTGAAAAAAAAGTGCATGCCGTGGCTGGCATAGGAAATCCCGATCAATTTTTTAAAGCCTTACGTAAACTAGGTCTTAACATCATTGAGCACCCCTTCCCCGATCATTATCTATTTAAACCGCGTGATTTCAATTACGGGAGTGATGCCATTATTATAATGACTGAGAAAGATGCAGTAAAATGCGTAGGTTTTGTTGATGCCAGACTTTGGTGTTTAAGAACCAAAACAGCATTAGACAATAATTTTCTAAATACTATATTAAATCGAATTAATTTAATAAATAAAAATCTAAAATCTTCTTCAAGCTAGTTTTTATATCTATATGTGGTTGCCAATCAAGTTGTTGTTGCGCACGTTTAATCGATGGCATACGACGTTCCACATCTTGATAACCTTTTCCATAATAATTATCTGAATTTATAGTCTGTAATTCTACTTGTGCAGCATAATTTGTATAATCTGCGTAAGTTTTAATTAACTCTAATAATAATTCAGCAAGTTCACGGATCGAGATATCGTTTTCCGGATTACCAACGTTAAAAATAGCTTGTTCTGCACATTGATTCTTATTTGCAATGATTTTTAACAAGCATCCTATCCCGTCATCAATATCGATAAAGCTACGTCGTTGTTGTCCTCCATTCACTAATTGAATGGATTCTCCACGTAATATGTTTCCAATAAATTGACTAACGACTCGTGAGCTTCCTGGTTTGGGATTATGTGGATCATCAAGCTTAGGACCTAACCAATTGAATGGTCTAAAGAGCGTATAGCGTAATTCATTCGCTAAACCATAAGCATGAATCACTCTATCTAGTAGCTGTTTGCTGCAAGAATATATCCAACGTGGTTTATTAATGGGTCCCAGCACAAAATTACTCGTTTCTTCATCAAAGGCTTCGTCAGTGCACATTCCATATACTTCAGAAGTCGAGGGGAAAACTATACGTTTTTGATGTTTAACGCACAAACGAATAATTTTTAAATTGGCTTCAAAATCAAGTTCAAAAATTCCTAAGGGATTTTTTACATAACTTGCCGGCGTGGCGATTGCAACTAAAGGGAGGACCACATCACACTGTTGAATCTGTTGTTCGATCCATACTATTTCATGATTTAGATCACCTTTTTTAAAGGTGAGTCGTGGGTGTTTAAGGAACTCACTAATTTTATTTTCGCTTAAATCCAATCCAATTAACTGCCAATCTGTTTTTCCTAAACAATGCTCCAATAGGCTACTGCCAATAAAGCCATTGATCCCAAGAATTAATACTTTTAAACTCATATTTTACTACTTGTGTTAAAAATGCATTTGTTATACTTACTTTTGATTACGTCTCATCAACAATCTTTCTAATAACATAGCGGGGACGGTGACGTACTTCCTGATAAATACGTCCAATATATTCCCCCATAATACCTAGACCCATCAGCATTATACCCATTATAAAAAAAACTATCGCAAACAACGTAAACACACCTTCCACTTCTGGGCCGATAATAATCCGCCGTAAAAGCAAATATACAACAAAAAAACTACTTAAAATGGAAATAAACAATCCCAACATAGTAAAAATCTGTAAGGGTAATAATGTAAAACTAGTCATCCAATCAAAATTTAAACGTAACAAGCGGTAAAGATTATATTTAGACTCACCCGACTTACGCGCATCGTGTCCAACTTCAATTTCGGTAGGCGATATAGAAAGCCTATAGGCTTGTGCTGGGATAAATAGGGAAGTTTCCTTGCTTGCTATCATTAAATCAACCAATGAACGTCGGTATGCTCTCAACATACATCCTTGATCACTTAAACGAATCTTAGTCATTTTATAGCGTAACCAATTATTTAATATTGAGGCGTAACGTCGGAAAAAAGTATCTTGCCGATTTTTCCTTATTCCACCCACATAATCATGACCCTCTTCAATAAGTTTTATCAAATGAGCGATTTCTTCGGGTGGATTTTGCAGATCAGCATCTAAGGTAATAATAATTTCTCCTCTTACCCGCTCCAAACCTGCCATTAGAGCCATATGCTGACCAAAATTACCATTGAAATGAATAATTCGAATTTGTTCTGGTCGCCTTTTTTGTAATTCATTAAGTCGATCATAAGAATCATCCTGACTACCATCGTTTACTAAAATGATCTCGTAAGTCTCACCTAATTTATCTAAACTTGAAATTAAGCGTTGATATAACTGCTCTAGATTTTCAGACTCATTATAAACAGGGATAACCACACTAATATAAGGTTTATTCATTTTTCTTTATCCTCTTTAATCATTAGTATTACGTCATTGGGTGATTACTTAATAAAACATCGTGGTCAGTCTGTGCAAACAAATAAATTTTCGGATTTTTTGATTGTTTAAATCGTTGATATACTTCTTTATTAGTTACCATATAAACGTGTCCAAGATTATTCCAAATAGGCCAAAAATTAGCATCTTTTAACATCCAAGCATCGGCATCCTGATGTTGCATACCAAAGGATAACTCTCCACCGGCATTCACTGCAAATACTCGTTGATTTAAATAAAAAGGTAAATCTTGATAATAATCATTGTACGCCACTACTTTATCATTTGGTTTTAATAAAGGTTTTAGAGATGCAACTAAAGGTTTTATAGATCGCGTATCGAGCTGAGGAATACTGATAGAAACAATCAGAAAGCTAATCACACTTCCTATTGTTAAGGTTATAAACGCCACTTTAGGTTTTCTAAGTAAAACAAAGCAACTCGCCACTATACTATTTAATAGAAAAACACTGTAGCTTGTTATTAAAAAAAGTTTTGCAGTATGAGAAAACGTTATAGAAGGATCATTTACTAAATATAAAAGACCTACAATCCCTAAACCTAACCATACCAAAGGAACACTTATATACCCCCATTTAATATCATTGAAACGCTGCCAATAAGTAGAAAGGTAATGGCCCGTTAACAAAGCCAAACCTGGAAAAATAGGTAAAATATATGGAATTAATTTGGAATGTGAAAAGGAAAAGAAAAGAAAAATTGTCCCTATCCAGAGTAAAAGGAAAATATAATTATTTTTTTCTCTAAATTGTTGCCAATTTCGGGGGAAGTGAGTAACTATGGCTTGAGGTAAAAAACATACCCAAGGTAAAAAACCAGCAATAAAAATTGGAATAAAAAACCAATCGGGTTGGTAGCGTTGTGCTATTAAAGTGGAATAACGCAAAAATTGTTGATCAATAAAATAGAATTGAAAAAATTCAGGATTTCTAGACTGCACTAAAATATGCCATGGCAAAACTATTAATAAAAATAATAAAATTCCACTCGAAAGATAACATTCTTTCAGTAAACGCCACTGATTAGATAATAAGACCCAAAGCCCAACAATCATAGTTGGGAAAATGATGCCGATAAGCCCTTTAGTGAGTACTGCTAGCCCAGCAAGCATATAAGCCATATAAAATAAAAAACGACGCTCTAAGCTTGATGATCGATTGATGGCAACTAAAAAAGCTAACAAACTTCCAGATAAACAGACCGATAAGGTCATATCTAGCGTTACCATTCGTGCTAATGTAAAATATAAAAGACTAGAGGCCAGAATAACAGCGCTTAATAGTCCCGCTCGCCTTTCAAAAAGAACTCGACCCGCTGCATAAACTAACAAGCAACCTAATAAGGCCACAATAGCATTAGGTAAACGAACCGTCCACTCACTGATAGGTGCAAAATAATGATTTGTTTTAGACCTATTCAATGCATATTCTGCATGGATAATCCATGGATTTAAAACTTTAATTGCACCGGCCTGTAACCAGTAGAATAAGGGTGGCTTTTCAAAATATTTGATCCCGTTCAGATGAGGAGTTACAAAATCATGTACAACCAACATTTCGCGTGGAATTTCAGCGTACCTACCTTCATCAGGTACACTCAGCGGCCTTGTTCCTAAAAATAAACTGAATATTAAACCAATACCCACCGCTAGTAAGATTAAATCAAAGCACCAGTTCCCTTTATTGGACTTAGCTTGAATGATCGACATACTTATCACTGCCTATTTTGGATAGGGGTTGAGAAATGGCCCTGTTACTATAATAATAGGTCAAATTTATAACGGTTCTGGAGAGGAAAAGCAATGCAAAAGCAAAAGATCGCAGTAATTTTGTCGGGATGTGGCGCCCTAGATGGCAGCGAAATCCATGAATCTGTACTTAGCTTATTAGCTTTAGACCGTGCTGAATTACCTTATCAATGTTTGGCTCCGAATATATCTCAAACCCGTGTAGTTAATATGGCCGATGGTAAAACCCAGGAACATACTGAAAGAAATGTACTGGAAGAGTCTGCGCGCATTGCACGTGGAAAAATTAAAGATATTGCCTCAGCCAACTCTGATGACTATACCGCTATGATCTTTCCAGGTGGTTTTGGTGCCGCATTAAATCTGTGTAATTTTGGTTTGAATAAAGAAAATTATTCCATACAAAAAGATGTTTTTAAATTTGCTAAAGCGATGATAGAAACAAAAAAACCCGCAGGATTTATTTGTATCGCACCCGTTTTAGCTCCAAAACTTTACCCAACTGGTATTAAAATAACCATAGGCAATGATAAAGCTACTGCAGAAATATTAGAAAAGTTGGGTGCTCAACATATTCCATGTGCTGCTAAAGATTGTGTCGTAGACAAAACTCACAAATTAATCAGCACGCCGGCCTATATGTTAGCCCGCTCAATTAAAGAAGTTGCGATGGGTATTGAATGCTTAGTCAAAGAACTCTCTCTAATGCTGAACACATAATCTCATTACCCATGAATAAATTTATAAGACCGATACGTAGCTTTGTACATCGTCAAAAAAAATTAAGTAAGAGTCAGCAGCTGGCTTTTTCGACTTTATCTAATCAAAAAATATTACCCAAATTAGATTTTAAAAAACTATTTCAACGAGAAGCCTACACCGTACTAGAAATTGGCTTTGGTATGGGTGATAGTTTGTTGCAACAAGCCTTACAGTATCCAGAAAATAATTATTTGGGAATTGAAGTTCATCGTCCTGGAATTGCATTAGTATTTAAACAAATCGAAAAACATAAACTTAACAATATTAAAGTTTTTTATGCCGATGCCACAGAAATTTTAGCCCATTCCTTCCCTAAACATAGCTTAGATTTAGTGCAAATTTTTTTTCCAGATCCCTGGCCAAAAACTCGACATCATAAACGACGATTAATACAAGCAAAATTTATTGCGTTATTGCATGAAAAACTTAAATTAAATGGCAGATTACATCTTGTCACAGATTGGCAAGATTATGCTCAACATATGTTAAAAATCATGGAAAGTGCGCCCGAATGGCAAAATACAGTTGAGAAAAATCAATTTACACCTAGGCCATCCACCAGACCAACGACTAAATTTGAAAAACGCGGTCAAGAATTAGGTCATTCCATCTGGGATCTGGTTTTTCGCACACTTTAATTTTTGTACCCACCGCAATTGGATTTTTGGCTTAACACCACGAAAATATCATGAAAGCCAACACAGACAAAAATGCAAATGCAAAAAATACTAAGCTTAATCATTCATAAACATAGCAAGCAAATCATTATAAAACCGTTTACCAAATTCTGTCGTTTCCATTACAAACCCATCACAAGTCAGCAAACCTTGTTGCTGCGCTTTGTGCAAAATAGGTTGAATAGTTGATAAAGATAATCCTGTTCGCTGCTGAAATAATTCCGTTGGAATTTTTTGATACAGTCTTAATACATTTATCATAAACTCGAAAGGCAATTCTTCAGCTAAAATAAATTTTTCTTCAGCTAAAAAATGATTTTTTTGCGCTAAATATGCTTTTGGATTCTTTTGCTTCCAAACACGCCTAATAGTCCTTTTTTTGTTATCAGTTATTTTACTGTGCGCGCCTGCCCCGATACCTATATAATCACCAAACTGCCAATAATTAAGATTGTGTAAGCAATTGAATTTATCTTTACTGAAAGCGGAAATTTCGTAGTGCTTATATGCTTTTTGTTTAAAAATTTCTTCGCCTCGATCCTGTAATTCTCCCATCGTTTCTTCTAGTGGTAATGGCGGTGGTCTTTGGTAAAATCGAGTATTCGGTTCAATAGTCAACTGATACCAAGAAATATGCGTTGGCTCCAGCGAAAAAGCAATCTGTAAATCCTCCAAACCTTCTATTACAGTCTGATTCGGCAAACCATGCATCAGATCGAGATTGATATTGGTAAATCCCGCCGTTTTAGCTGCTGAGACAGCTTTAATTGCTTCATTTCCATCATGAATACGTCCAAGGATTTTCAATTTTTCAGTGGAAAAACTTTGTATGCCTAATGAAAGTCGATTAATACCTGCTTCACGATAACCATAAAAACGTTGATATTCTACCGTACCTGGATTGGCTTCCAAGGTGATTTCAATAGCGTCAGAAAATTCTAGACGTTGGGCTAGTTCTCCCAGCAAATACTTAAGTGTAGCGGGTGAAAATAAGCTGGGGGTACCTCCACCCATAAAAATACTGGTGATCGGTCGATCATGTAAATTATTGAGATCTTGCTCTAAATCTAAAAGCAACATATTTACATAATTTATTTCTGGCAAATCAGCTATTAAAGTGTGTGAATTAAAATCACAATAAGGGCATTTTCGCATACACCAAGGAAAATGAATATATAGAGACAAAGGTGGCAGTGTTAACATACATACTTTAGATATGGGAAAAATACAAATTTGTCTTATATAAAAATTCAATTATCCCATTTTTTTCATGTTTTAAAAAAATATTATTTCATTGTGCTGTCATAGCCTTATATTTTGCATGCTCAGGCCCTGGAATAAATGACGTGGAGAGTAATCTGCCTTGAAATCCTTCCCAATCAAATTGCTGAACATTTCTAAATGATGTGGTTTTTATAGTATGTCCTTTAAAAAAACTATCCATAGCCACTTTATCTAATTTTTTGGCGCTGGAACTCGCATAATCCTTGCCATACTTTAACAATAAGCTTTCATAATCGCCTATAAGCGGAGATTGGACATCTCGAACATTCCAGACCAACATTACCCAGCCGTTAGGTTTAGCAATACGTTTAAATTCTCGCTTGGTTTTTTCCATATCAAACCAATGAAAAGCAGTACCAACAGTTATAAAATCTACACTCGCATTCTCTAAATGAGTTGCTTCAGCTGTGCCGAAAATTGAGTGAAATTGAGAATATTGTGCTAAATAATCCTCTCCTGCTTCTCTCATTGCTTGATTAGACTCAACACCGTACACTTCATTGCCATAATCGAGAAATAATTTAGCCAGAAATCCCGTACCAGAACCTATATCAGCAATGACACTTTTTTTGTTTAAATCACATTTGCTCACCAGCAAATCCAATATTTCTATCGGATAAAAAGGTCGATATTTAAGATAATGTTGTACCGTCTTAGTAAAAGGTTCAATAAATTTATCAGCCATTTAGAAGTTTCCAATATTGGTTTTTTTTCTAAATTATATCATCGGTAAGCTTAATTTTTGCTTTAGTATAAAAAAGTCTTTCCAAGGATCATGTTTGAGCTTAGCCAATCGTTGCGGCAAATTTTTAACTGTGAAAGTGTCAGATTTAATTCGTGTCGTTAATTCATTCCAATTTATAGGAGTGGCCACGGCTGCATTCGCCCTAGTCCGAGTTGAATACGGGGCAATGCTGCTGGCACCACGTTGATTTCGCAGGTAATCAACAAAAATCTTTTCTTTACGTTTGATTTTACTCATATTAGCAACCAAGAGCTGAGGATTCTGCATTACCAAATATTGAGTAAATGTGTTGGCAAATATTTTTACTTTGTCCCAACTATACAGTCGTTTAATGGGAATAACCACATGCAATCCTTTACTACCCGTCGTTTTAACAAAACTCTTCAAGTTAATCTTCTGCAAATTATCTTTGACAAAAAAAGCGGCTTCAATAAGCTTTTTCCATTCGATATCCAATCCAGGATCAAGATCGAAGGTAATAAAATCAGGTTTTTCTATTTTATCAATTTGACTTGCCCAAGGATGAATTTCCAAAACACCTAATTGTATTAATGTCATTAAACCGAGTTTATTTTTAATATACAAATACGGTTCTGACTTATTTGTTTTATCGGACAAACTTATAGTATACAGATTTTCAGTCTCTACAGTTAAGTGTCTTTGATAAAAACATTTTTTCTTTTGACCATTAGGACAACGCAGTAGTGTTAATGGTCGTTGCAAAATATAAGGTAATATCCAGTCTGCTATTTGATTGTAGTAATTTGCCAAATCTAATTTCGTTATATTTACATCGGGATATAATAATTTATCAGGATGAGATAAATTAAATTTTTTTTTTAGACACTTATTTTTTTTTATTGATATTTTGTTGGCATTTAATTTACCCATTTTCTAGACTACTCCTTAATAATTTCATCGGGTTTTTTATCATTGCGTAATCCTTTAAAACTAGGATGACGTAAAACCCCTGCCCGCGTCCATTCAGTAAACTCCACTTCAACAATTATTTTGGGAAGAACCCAAGTTACTTGATCTAAGGATCGTGGCACAAGCCTCAAAGGAACTTTATTAGTTTTATATTTATTTAACAATTTTCTAATATTTTTTAAAGAATTTTCATTAAATCCAGTCCCGACTTTTCCGCAATAATGCAATTGATTTCTCTTGCCATATATCGCTAATACTAAGGAAGCAAAATAATGTCGATTTCCATTTCCTGGGGTAAATCCTATGACTAAAAATTCTTGCCGTTTGTTACATTTTATTTTAAGCCAATTTTTATTTCTTCCAGATAAATATGGGCTGAATTTATTTTTAGATATAATGCCTTCAAAACCTTTTTTACATGCTTTTTTAAAAAAAATATCCCCAACATTCCCATCGATATGATTACTAAATATTAATTTATTATTATTATTTAAAGGGATTAATTTTCTTAATAATTTTTTACGCTCTTCTAAAGCACAATGACTTAAATCCTTATCTTGATAATAAATTAAGTCAAAAACAACATAACTTAATATGGATTTTTCCTTTTTATTGATAGAATTAGATAATAGTTGAAAATCAGACTGTTTTTTTTGATTTACAGCAATAATTTCTCCGTCAAGAATAGCCGACTGAAGATTTAGTTTTTTAATTTCTAGCTGTAACTCTTTAAATTTTTCAGTCCAATCTTTTTGATTTCGAGTTAAAAATTTTATTTTTTTATTTTTAATAAAACAAAGTAGACGATAACCATCAAATTTTATTTCATGTAGCCATTCATCGCCGACGGGTGGCCTTTCAACCAATGTAGCTAATTCAGGAAGAATAGAATTAGGCATAGGTTTTTTCTTTGCTTTGTCTAGCTCAAAATTTTTAGAAATTCCATTTATTTTGGATTTTTCAGGTAAATCTGCTTGGAATTTTTTTGCTATTCCTTGCAAAGAACGTCGGCTAAAAACGCTATTAGGTTTAGCTAGCGTAATATCGTACTGTTGTTCGGATCGCATATATTTATCATTTACTTTAATAAACAACCAATTTTTTGGATTATTTTTGATCCGAACTAAATTCCATGCTCCCTTTAATTTTTTACCTTTTAAAGTAACACTTAAATGGCCTTTTTTATAAGCAAGATTTGCGTCAGTATTTTCGCATACCCATGTACCTACATCCCAAAGCATTACCGTGCCGCCGCCATATTCGCCTTTGGGAATGACTCCTTCAAATTTAGCATATTCAATAGGATGATCTTCTACATGTACCGCTAAACGTTTAATTGAGCTATCTAAACTAGGTCCTTTAGGTATTGCCCAACTTTTTAAAACTCCATTTAATTCCAAACGAAGATCGTAATGCAAATGACTGGCAGCATGTTTTTGAATAATATAAATTAATTGCTTGCTTCTTTTAATACTACCATAGGGCTCTCTGCTAAGCTTAAAATTCCTTTTTTTACGATACTTTTTTAAAGACATAACTACCTAGGATCGTCGTTTTTTTGATGCCTTTTGTTTATTTCTTTCTAAGCTTTTTTTCAATAAATCTACAAAATCTATGACATTACTTTTCTTAAGGTTAGTTTTAGTTTTTTTGGAAGAAATTTTCTTATGATGAATCTTGGCTTCTACCCATTTTGTTAAAGTTTCTCTAAATACATCGTGATAATCTTTAGGATCCCACTTCGTAGTCATTCCATTAACCAGTTGTTTAGCGATCTCTATTTCTTTTGCTGAAATTTTATAAGCCTTTACATTGGCAGAAGGAAATTCATAATCTGAAACTTTTCTAAGTTCCTGATGGTATCTAAGCAGGTTAAGCACTAATGCATTTTCATAGGGCATAAGCGCTGCTAAATATTCGCGGGTATGAATGATAACTTTAGAAATTCCAACTTTCATAGTATCTTTTAAGATTTCACGTAATAAAACATAAGCTTTTTCACCTTTTTTATCTGGAACTAAATAATAAGGTTTTTCAAAATCCATAGTATTTATGCTATTTTTATTAACAAAAGTAACAATATCAATGGTCTTAGAATGCTCACCTGAAATAGCTTTAAGATCAGATTGTTTTAATACCAAGTAATTATTATCATCATATTCATATCCTTTAGCGATATCCGTCCAAGGTACTTCTTCACCGGTATGCTCATTGATACGCATATAACGAATTCGGGCTTTATCACGAGAGTCAATTAATTTAAATTGGATATCAAATTTTTTTTCTGCTGGATATAAAATAACCGGAATATTGACTAAACCAAACGTAATATATCCTTTCCAAATAGGCCTTGCCATTTAATGTCCCTATCAAATTAAAAAATCAATTTATATTATATATCTAGCACATATTTACGGAATTTAAATTGGACATTTTTCGAACAATGGGTCTAGTAAATTATTTTTGGGTGTTTAATCAATATCTAAATTATCTAAGGTTGGTGGGAGAACTAACTAAATATATCTTTGCGTTTTTCAATCATACAGGCTGCACTGCCTTACAGAGAATCAAAAATATGACTCGTTCTTAGGTTAACAATAAGCTTTAACTGTTATTATAAAAATTCTTTTTAACTAATATAAGGAAAGAATATGCCAAAAGACTCGGAGGCAAGTTTTGATATAGAAGAAGGCAATGAAGCTGAAAATTCTACAATAAATTCGATGTCATGCACTCAATTAGGAAATACATTAGTCTCTCTACATTAACAGCTATTCAATGGACTGCTTGGCGGGCAGCGGCACTAGCAACAAATGTTGCTATGGGTGCGTTACCAGGCGCAATAATTGGTATGGTGTGTGGATATGCCCATGCGGAATGGAATGCACCGCGGAAGAAAAAAATTCGGTTACGGTTCGAAAGTGTGCTTTGAGATCTCCGGACCTTGGTTATGGGGCTTTATATGTTGCATCAACAACTGGGTTAATAGGCACTGGTGTAACTGCTTATGGATTTTTTAAAAATCCAAGCATACGTGATGCAAAAGATACCATGGCATTAACTGCTATAGGAGCGGGTATTGTTGCGCTGTGATAGTTAACGGCATTGGTGATTAGCTATCTGCCAAAACGTTTGAAAAGCGCTTAAATCATTTTTTATTTAACTCGGCAGGAGACAAAACTGCAGTATAAGAAAGCAAGCATTGCTAAAATATTCATATACTATTTTTTGGTAAAAAAGATTTATAGATAAAAAACAAAATCGTGAGTACAATCCAATTTTACAAAGATGTCAATGTTTGATTTTACTGGTGCGCCCGGAGAGATTCGAACTCCCGACCACCAAGTTCGTAGCCTGGTACTCTATCCAGCTGAGCTACGGGCGCATAATCCCAAAGAGCTCGGCATTCTAACAGTTTATCCTTCATCCAGCTAGTCTCCTGCTTAAGCAATTTGATAGTAGTGCCATTGAATCTATAACAATTCTGTTTTTTAAGACCGCCACTATTTAAATGTACATACCCAAGACCATTTCAGAGCACTTTTAAAATTTACAATTATTGTGAAGAACCATTTAGAAGAATCATTTAATAATATTCTTTCGAAAAAAGTCTAATGTAAAAGCAAAATAAGACTCCTTTAGTTATTTTTAAATAGAGTAAAAGGTTAGTATAAAATCCCAATTAGGAATTGTTATATGCTGCAATTTTTGAAGATTATGAAAAAATTATGAAAACCTTAAGAGGGCTGAACAGTAGCGAAAAATAATGCTCTTGGCTTGAAAGGCTAAAAAATACTAAAATAGGAGACAAAGACAAAGCGCTTACTCAATGATTGGCCAGCAGTATTACTGTGTGAATATATAAACGCTGAACAAACGGCTACTACAGTTTTAAAAAGCGCTGCAACAGCGCATTATAGAATATGAAAACGCACGGCAATATGTTAGCGAAGCTTTAGTAGCCGCTGAAGCTAAAAATCGATACACGCTGAAATCAATATGCTTAATCAACTTATTAATGCCAGCAATAATGCCAGCAATATAGAGAAAAATCAGAAATGCATACAAATTAAAGTTTAATAATACAGAACTCAGGCAATAGAATGCCAATTCTTAAGCAAAGACATGGCGGAGAGAGAGGGATTCGAACCCTCGATGGTTTTTACGCCATACTCCCTTAGCAGGGGAGCGCCTTCAGCCTCTCGGCCACCTCTCCGACGCTGAGGCTGGCGAGTATAGCACTACCTTAAGTTTTATAAAATAGTTAGTTATTCTTCACCATCTTCTAACTTTCTTCACCATCTTCTAACTCTCCTTCGTCAGAGTGTCCTTCCTGTTTTTGTTTTTCTTGTTGAATACGCTGATAAATTTCTTCTCGATGAACAGAAACTTCTTTAGGTGCGTTAATACCTAATCTTACTTGATGACCTTTAATGCCCAGTACCGTCACTGTCACATCGTCACCAATAATAAGTGTTTCTGCAATACGCCGTGTCAAAATAAGCATCTTTATGATTCTCCTTTAGTTGACTCATTAATCGACCATATGCAACACCTAATTAATTTCAATCTATTTACAATAAAAAGATAGAAAAATTCACATACAGACATTTTGCGAAATTAGTCTACTAACAAAACCTTAAGGAAAGCTTAATACTATTTAAAAATACGTAATACGTAAAATTTCGTAAAAATAAGATAGCAAAGCTAATTATTCTTCGCCTAAACCAAAAACATGATGCAAAATCTGGACCCCTCGCACTATCTGGGCATCATTAACCATCAAAGAGACTCTTAACGCTGAGGATAAAGTTAAAATAACATTGATTCCTGCAGATTCAAGTGCTTGAAATAAAGTATGAATGATTCCAGGATGAGAATGCAAACCTATCCCAATCACAGAAAGCTTTGCCAGTTTATTATCCCCAACTATAGATAATGCGAAATTCTTCTTTACTAAGGTTTGAAGTATTTGTTTTGCCTGATGGAAGTCTGCTCTAGCCAAGGTAAACGTTATATCCATTTGTTTTGCAGAGATTTGTTGTTGGGTTAACATATCAATTTCAATACGCGCATCATTAAGCAAGGAAAAAAAGTGCGACATAGCTTCTTTTTCAGCTATTAAGCCATGGATAGTCAATTTTGACTCATGATGACTCGCTGTCACTCCTGTGATTTTGGCTCCTTCTACTGGGGCTTCTTCTTTATCGCCCTGGATTAATGTGCCTTTACCCATTTCAGAGCTTGATAAAACGCGTAATGGAATCCGATATTTACTGGCCAGTTCGACGGCTCGATGCTGAATGACTTTCGCGCCTGCACGAGCGAGCTCTGTCATTTCGACGAAACCAATTTGATCTAAGCGTTTAGCCTGGGGTACAAGGTGGGGATCAGCCGTATAGATACCATCTACATCGGTATAAATTTGACATTCGTCAGCTTTTAAAACAGCGGCTAAAGCCGCTGCCGTGGTATCTGAACCCCCTCGCCCTAAAGTAGTCATATCGCCAGAATCTGAAATTCCTTGGAAACCGGCAACGATTGGCACTCTACCTACGCCAATATCATTTCGTAATACTTCTTCTTTAATACTTAAAATACGAGCTTTTTTATGGTGATTATCGGTATAAATTGGAACATGAAAACTATTATAAGACCGTGCTGGACAACCTTGTGCCAGTAAAGCCATTGCTAATAAAGCAGTTGCTGCTTGCTCTCCGGTAGCTAATAATAAATCGTATTCTCTCGAATCAGGTTCTTCGTTCAATATTTTAGCAAGAGAAATCAAACGATTGGTTTCACCTTCCATCGCAGAAACAACCACCACCAATTGATGTCCTTGTGCGCGAGTTTCAATAATTTTATTTGCAACCTGTTGAATTTTGTCGATACTTCCAACCGAGCTGCCGCCAAATTTTTGTACAATTAAAGCCATTGTGATGTTCTATTAATTAATTATTCAATTCTAAGCATAGTTGCCATTTAAGCGGGTCTCAACCCAATGTTTTATATTTTTTAAAGCTCCATCTAAGGCTTCAGGTTTACTCCCTCCTGCTTGAGCAAAACCTGAACGTCCACCGCCACTCCCTCCTATCGCAAGCGCTATATTATTAGCCAATTCACCCGCTTTTATTTTGTCGGTCAACTCTTTGCTGACACCAACCACTAATTGGACACGTTGTTGTTCAATACTCGCCAAAACAATGACTGCAGGTTTTAATTTATTTTTAAGTTGGTCTAATAAATGTCGTAATCCTGCTATATCAATTCCATTAATTTCACTGATTAATAACTTAATCCCTTGTATTTCGATCGCTTGAGAAATAAGCTCTTCTCCCATCATAGCGACTATAGACTGTTGTAAAGCGATAATCTGTTTTTGCAGAGCTTGCTTAGCTTCCATGTCCATACGCGCTTTTTCTAATAAATTATCCTTAGAGCTTTTAAAGAGCTTAGCAAGTTGATTAGTTTGTTCCTCTAAGGCCGCAATCCAATCTATAGCATATTGTCCAGTCACAGCTTGAATGCGACGTATCCCTGCAGAAATTCCTATTTCTGCAGTTATTTTAAATAAACCAATATTACCAGTACGCGAAACATGTGTTCCTCCACATAATTCCTTGGAAAAAGAACCCATCGTCAACACACGTACTTTATCTGCATACTTTTCGCCAAACATCGCTAAGGCGCCGGCATTTTTTGCATCTTCCGCCGACATCTCTTCGGTAACAACCGATAAATTAGCTCGAATTTGTTGGTTAACGCGATCTTCTATCAACTTCAGTTGTTCTATATTTAAAGGATGGGTATGTGAAAAATCAAAACGTAAACGTTCTGGTTCTACTAAAGAACCTTTCTGCATCACATGCTCTCCTAAAACTTCTCTTAATGCTGCGTGTAATAGATGAGTTGCGGAATGATTTAAGGTAATTGCAAGACGTTTTTCAGCATCAACTTCTGCCTTCAATTTATCACCTTTTTTCAAATGACCTTTAATTAACTTACCTTTATGAAGAATAGATGTTCCCTCTTTAAAGGTTTCAGTCACTAAAAAACGACTCGTTGCATTAACTAAATATCCCGTATCACCTACTTGTCCACCACCCTCTGCATAGAAAGGGGTCTTAGTTAAGATAACAAAACCTTCTTCATTTTCAGATAATTCTTGTATAGATTGCTTACCATCAAATAAATCCAAAATAGGAACAGCTGCTTGTTTTAATGCTTTATAACCAATAAACTCAGTAGCGTTTTTTTCAGTTAGCGATAAACTCAGTGCAGATGCAAAACGACTTGCCAATTTAGATTGACTTCTTTGACGTTGCATTTCCTTCTCAAAACCTGCTATGTCTACGGTTAAGCCCTGTTCTCGAGCCATATCTGCTGTTAAATCCATGGGAAATCCATAAGTATCATACAAGCGAAAAACTGCCGATCCTGGCAATTGTTTTTTGCCCTGCAACTTAGTTATTTCTTGTTCAAATAGCTTAATACCATGGTTTAAAGTGCGAGCAAATTGCTGCTCTTCATGAAGCAAAATCTTTTCAATAAATTTTTGTTTTTTTGCTATTTGCGGATATGCTTGCAACATTTGCGCCGCTAAAGGTTTAACCAATTGGTGAAAAAAAGGACGATCTAGACCTATTTTATGACCATGTCGAATAGCTCTACGAATAATTCGACGTAGTACATAAGAACGTCCTTCATTACCAGGATTAATCCCATCACTGACTAAGAAAGCACAAGCACGAATATGATCTGCGATAACGCGTAGCGAGGTATTGGTAAAATCAGTTATTGATGCTTGCTTAGCAACTACCTTTATCAAAGGTAGAAACAGATCCGTATTATAATTATTGGTGACTCCCTGCATAACTGCCGCTAACCTCTCTAGGCCCATACCGGTATCCACTGAAGGCTTTGGTAAAAGGTTAAGTTCTCCATCTAAGGAGCGTTGAAATTGCATAAAAACTAAGTTCCAGATTTCAACATATCTATCCCCATCCGCGGTTGGTGTACCTGGAGGCCCACCAGAGATATCGGGTCCATGGTCAAAAAAGATTTCAGAGCATGGACCACAAGGGCCAGTATCACCCATAGACCAAAAATTATCTTGTTTACCACAACGAGAAAAACGTTTAGGATCGATTTTAATCTCGTTTAACCAAATCGATGCAGCTTCTTCATCTTCGACAAATACCGTAATCCATAATTTTTCCGGGGAAAGATTTAACTCCTCAGTCAAAAACTTCCAACTATAAAGGATAGCTTCGCGCTTAAAATAATCCCCAAAGCTAAAATTTCCTAACATCTCAAAAAAGGTATGATGCCTTGCGGTATAACCTACATTTTCAAGATCATTATGTTTGCCGCCAGCCCGCATACATCGCTGTATACTTACTGCTCGAGAATAAGGCCTCGTTTCTAGACCCAAAAAAACATCCTTAAAGGGCACCATACCCGCATTAGTAAATAACAAACTCGGATCATGGGCAGGAATTAAGGAAGCGGAGGGAACAATAGTATGACCTTGACTTTTAAAGTAATTAAGAAATAGTTCGCGTAGGGCATTGCTATTCATGTGGGGCTCTTCAATGCAAAAGCGAAGAGTATCACGGCAAGAGATTTTTGTGTCAATAATTTACTAGTAAATTACTCAGTAAACTACTACTTAATTTAAGAGAAATAATATAGAGGAAGTAATATAGGGCCTTAATGACCGCTGTATTTAAAGGCTGGAAAAACTTTCTAGCCATTTCAACTAACTAACTCTTTGTATTTTCGTATTAATATTCGAATTTAAGGGGCAATTTATGGTATAATTTTCAGTTTTTAACTCTTATCACGTATGTCGATTAAAAATGAGATTTTGGCGGAGAAAAACCCATCCATAACGAAGTGTGAGCCTACCGTTTCGAACACGGAAAGCTCTCTTGTGCCAAAATTAGGCCTTGAAGACAATGCTAGCCAACAGGGTAAACTAGGTATGCCGAAGTATGACTCTTCTAACATAAAAGTCTTAAAAGGTCTTGATGCTGTTCGAAAACGTCCTGGTATGTATATCGGTGATACGGATGATGGGACAGGTCTCCACCATATGGTTTTTGAGGTCGTGGATAACTCCATAGACGAATCTTTAGCGGGTTACTGCTCTCAAATTGATATCACACTGCATAGCGATAACTCAGTCACCGTTAAAGATAATGGCCGTGGTATTCCAGTTGATCTTCATACTGAAGAAGGTCGATCAGCTGCCGAGGTCATCATGACAGTCTTACATGCAGGTGGAAAATTCGATAGTAATTCCTATAAAGTCTCTGGAGGCTTACACGGAGTAGGGGTTTCCGTTGTTAACGCATTATCAGAGAAATTACAGCTTACTATTCGACGTAACAATAAAGTTTATGAACAAACCTATTTGCTCGGAGAGCCTACTGCCCCTTTACAAATCACCGGAGAAACTCAAGAGAGGGGAACTGAAATTCGCTTTTATCCTAGCAAGCTTATTTTTCAACATAACAATGAATTTCATTACGATATCCTATTAAAACGCTTACGGGAACTATCCTTTTTAAATTCCGGTGTAGCCATTAATCTCATCGATGAAAGAACCAATGAAGAAACACAATTGAAGTATGTGGGCGGAATCAAAGCCTTTGTCGAATATCTTAATCAAAACAAAACCTTAATCCACAAACAACCTTTTTATTTTACCGCTGAACGCGATGAAATTACTGTTGAAGTAGCTTTACAATGGAATGATAGCTTTCAGGAAAATATTTTATGTTTCACCAATAACATTTCCCAGCGCGATGGAGGAACCCATCTGGCTGGTTTTCGTGCTGCGTTAACTCGAACCTTAAATACTTATATCGATCGTGAAGCAACCAGCAAAAAGCTAAAAATCACCACTACTGGTGATGATACGCGTGAAGGCTTAACAGCTGTTTTATCGGTTAAGGTTCCTGATCCTAAGTTCTCTTCGCAAACCAAAGATAAATTAGTTTCTTCCGAAGTAAAAGGAATTGTTGAAGCTTTAACATCAGAAAAACTTGAAGAATTTCTATTAGAAACGCCACAAGATGCGCGAGCTATCATGATGAAAATCATCGATGCGGCACGGGCACGTGAAGCGGCGCGTAAAGCACGTGAAATGACCCGGCGCAAAACTGCATTAGATATTGCTGACTTACCCGGAAAATTAGCGGATTGCCAAGAAACTGATCCAGCTCTTTGTGAATTATTTATTGTCGAAGGAGATTCTGCAGGGGGTTCTGCCAAACAAGGCAGAAATCGCCGTTATCAAGCTATTCTACCGCTTACGGGTAAAATCTTAAACGTAGAAAAAGCTCGTTTTGACAAAATGTTATCCTCAGAAGCAGTTGGCACATTAATCACAGCGCTGGGTTGTGGGATAGGTAAAGAAGAATACAATCCAGATAAACTACGTTATCACCGTATTATTATAATGACCGATGCAGATGTCGATGGCTCGCATATACGCACTTTATTACTAACATTTTTCTATCGGCAGATGCCAGAATTGCTGCAACGCGGCACTATCTATATTGCTCAACCTCCTTTATATAAAATTAAAAAAGGCAAGCAAGAACAGTACTTAAAAGACGATGCGGCACTGCAAGCTTATCTCACACAAACCGCGCTGCATGATGCTGCCTTTTACCCTCATACAGAAAGCTTTTCTATTCAAGGTATTGGTTTAGAAAAATTAGTTATGGATTACCGCAAAGCACAGATGATGGTTCAACATTTGTCGCGACGTTATCCAATAGACGCTCTGCAAGCTATTCTTGATCTTCCTCCCTTATCTTATAAGGAACTAACGGACTCTTCTAAAATGCTGGAATGGACAAAAAACTGGCAATACCAATTGCAACAAACTACAAATAATGAAGCTATCCGATATCAAGTAAATATTTATGAAAATACCGAAAGACATGTATTTTTACCTGAAATAACGATCAGTACCCAGGGTTTAGAAACAATTTATAAAATCTCTTATGAATTCTTTAAAACACTTGAGTATCAATGTTTATTCGATATGACTAAGCAACTACATGGCCTGATTGGATCGGGCGCTTATGTACAGCGAGACAGCAAAAAACAGGTAGTAAAAAATTTTAAAGAAGTGTATGAATGGTTATTAGCTGAGGCACGCCGCGGGCAAACTATACAACGTTATAAAGGTTTAGGAGAAATGAACCCTGATCAATTATGGGAAACAACGATGGATCCGAATACCCGACGTTTGTTACGTGTCACGATTGAAGATGCTATCGCCACTGATCAAATCTTTACTACCCTAATGGGTGATCAAGTTGAACCTCGTCGTGATTTTATTCAACAGAATGCCCTAGAAGTTGATAATTTAGATATATAAAATTATTCTGGAAATAAAACTAAAGTTGATAATTATATACCTAGGATCCAGAAAAAATGGAAAGCTTTAAACCTTGGCGAGCTTTAAAAAAAAATTCAATTGTTGATATTATTGCACCTGCTAGTGGTATGGCAGATAAATTTATCCTAGAAAAAGTAAAAACTTTATTAACAAACTGGCAATTAATACCAAGAATTTCTTCTGATTTATTTGGACTCGATCTGCTTTGTGCAAACAATGATGAAAAACGTTTTCATCAGTTAAAAGACGCTTTATTTAACTCTACTTCCGATGCAATTTGGTGTTTACGTGGAGGCTATGGCTGTACTCGTCTGATACCTTCCTTACTAAAATTAACCGCGCCTGAAAAATGCAAGTTGTTTATAGGTTTTAGCGATATCACCGCTTTACATTTATTTCTTCAAGAAAAATGGCACTGGCAAACACTTCATGCTCCTACACTTAATCAAGTAACTCATCATTTAATTGAACCAGAAAACACTAATGAGTTAAAAGAAATTATTTTTAATCAATTACATCAATTGATATATTCTTTAAAACCTTATCATCAACCCACTAATTCCTTAGATCTTATTGAAATTCCAATAACAGGTGGTAATCTCAGCTTAATACAAACGAGTCTGGGGACAGATTGGCAAATTGAAACTAAAGATAAAATTTTATTTTTAGAAGAGGTTAATGAAGCGGCTTATCGTATCGACAGAATGTTAGAACATTTACAACAATCTGGAATATTAATTCATGTAAAAGTCCTATTATTGGGTAATTTCACTTTTGCGACAAAGCCTGCAGAGGAAAAAAAGATTCAAGAGGTACTAGAACGCTTTGCCCAGAAACAAAATTTTCCAGTATTACGTTGTCCCGATATTGGCCATGGAAAAAAGAATCGTTGTTTACCTCTTGGAACACCCTCACTACTCGACTTAAATAAGAATTTGCTCACAATTAAAATAACAGGTTAATTTCTATGCTTAATTCCTTCAGTAATGCAGCTATATTCCTGATTCAATCCATTTTTGATCTCTATATTTTCATTTTACTTTTACGCGTCGTTTTACAATGGGTTAATACGGACAGTCACAATCCTTTATTTATACTAGTCGCGAGATTAACCAATCCGCCACTACGCCCTATTTGTCGTATGATCCCCAGCCTACATGGCATCGATTTTGCGGCTATACTATTATTATTAGGCTTAGAAATGCTTAAAATTGCATTTCTTGTCTGGTTACAAGTTAATACCACACCACATTTTATCGGATTAATTGTACTTGCATTTTCCGAACTTCTTAATCAGTTAATTAATATTTTCTTTTATGCTGTTATCGCTTTAACTATTTTAAGCTGGGTAAGTCCGTTAGCGCATGGTCCACTCGTTGAAATATTGGTACGCGTCAGCGAGCCTTTAATCAAACCCATTCGTGGAATCTTGCCAAGTATTTCAGGACTCGATTTTTCGCCACTTATTCTTATCGTCGGCTTAAAATTATTAACTATTCTTTTAGTACAACCCCTAGCACAAATCGGTGCAAGCTTGGCTTTAGGTCATTAACATTATAGTTTTTAAATAATGTAATTGTTGTTAATTTATTCGTTCGAATTAATATTTATTTAATATTGAATGGATATAGTACATTTTTATTTTTTCATTAAAAATTAGTAACTAAAATCCTTATATCAATAAAATCATTATGCCTAAATCTATTAGTTTTACAGACCCTCAAACCACATTAACTTCTAATCACCAAAAAAAGAAACAGCGGCCTCTAACCTTCAATTAAATCTTCCTCCGGAACGGCCTGATTTTCATATCGCACTACAAAAACATTATGTTTTTAATCAAAATAAACAAATAAAAACCCCTGAATTTAAAGAAAAGCTCGCCTTAATGAGTCCAAATACAATAAATAAATCCATAGTAAATACCAATCAGCTGCTAAATCAGGGACAAAATGGAAAAACAAGCTTAGTTTACTTCAAAAATCAAGAACACCGAACCCGTTCATTAGTTGAAAAATCTGAGAAATCGGGAAGATTTCTAATAGCTGATGAAATTCAGATGATTAATACGATCAAAAAAGAAATAAACAACAATTTGCTACATTTATTTTCATTGTCTGTAATTGATCAAAAAAATTCTTTTTACACACTCTATAGAGAAGCGGGCACTCTTGAAATAAATTGTAAGAATATAAAAAAAAATCTAGAGAATAAATATACTCTAAGTTATCTATTTAAAGGATTCTCTCAAATAATAACTGCATTATCCTTTTTACATAACTCTAAGTTTACAGATAAAGAAGGAAACGATCATATCGGCATTATTCACAATGATATCAAACCCGATAATATTTTACTTAAGCAAACTGGATTCGAACTAGCCGATTTTGGCTGTGCTTATTTTAAAGATAACCCTGCTCCTCAATTTGCCACATATTTCTACACTGCTCCAGAAATATGGAATAACTCTGAATTTTGTCATGAAAAAATTGAGAATATCGATAAGCAGATATTTGATCACTTGGCGCAACTCTAATATATGTATTAAAAGAAAAAATTCTTCCTCCTTCAGAAAAAGCAGATTGTGAATTTAACCAATTGCTTAATTATCAGCATTGGGCTGAAAACTACATTGAACAATGGAAGAAGCTTTTCCCCCTCAATCTATAACTGATAATGTAGATTTACAAGGTATAGCTAATAAATTGAAAAATAAAATTAATAAATTAGGAGAAGAAACCAAACCGCCTCAAGCGGCTATTGTTCAAAAGAAAGAATTACTAGAATATATAGCATTATTAATGTTGGCACCCATTCATATCAGACCTGATGCTAAAGAGTTGGAAAATATAATGAAAAACATTAGCTTTGTTATTCATGGGGAGTCAGAAATATTTTATTCGCAACATTTAATAAAAAATAATAATTCTCCAACTCTCTTTCTACCACAATCAAACGGCTACATCGTTGTTTCTAAATCGGCGGATCCAAATCATAAGTGCAACGCCTTTTCTTAACTATCTATTGATGGCCGTACGTCAATAAAACGGCGGTTTTTTATTGCTCCTTGCCTTTTAGGACTTCCATAGCGCTTACGATATTTTTTGCTTTGATGACGTAAATGTTTATATAAGCTACCGCCCTTTTGCTTGTCTTTCAAAATATATTGATAAATACATTCATGACTGATTGAAAACAAATTGTGACGTTTTGCATAACCACTAATTTGCTCAGGACTCCATTGGAACTGAATTTTTTCATCAACAAATTTTTCAACGTCTTTAGTTAATTTAATATGTTTAGGTTTATTCTTATGTCTTTCATCGGCATAAGTCTGAGCATAGTGCATTTTATATTGCCAACAACCCCATTGGGTACGCATAAGCCGTGTGTTACGTTTAAATTCTCGACTAATCGTTGATTTATGGACTCCTATTTCTTTTGCTATTTCCGTTTGATTCTAACCCGATTTCCATAACCCATAAATTTGACATCGTTTCCTAAAATCAAGTTGTTTATATTTCTTCGTGCAGCAATCTTTTATTATTTAAATAAACAATATTTTATATAATTTTATTGTCTATTATTTGTAAATAAGTTGCTCTTATAACTTGAATTCACCATCAACGAAAAGATCTCCATAATATTTATTTTAAGATAAAAAATGTCGTTTATGTTTGCGCCGATTTATATATACTTGCCGTAGAGAGATAGCAGCTAATATAATAAAAATCACTAATGTCCATCCTGGGATAGTTAAATTTAAAAAACGCCAAGTTCCACTACCGCAATTACTTGTTCCTTGAAAAAATAATTCAATAATTTTATGGAAATAGATAGAGGTGCTATATTGGGCTATGGCTGCCTGGCAACTAACTAACTGATCTGATGGAAAATGCTCTAACCATAATTGGCGACTCGCTACCACCGAACCCACTACAGCAAATAAGAAAGTTAAGGTATGTAGAAAACAGCGTGTTACTGCTTCAAAATTAAACAAGGCGCCCATTAAAAAAAACAGTCCTAACAAGGTAATAATGAACCGTTGTATGATGCAAAGCGGACAGGGAATAATCTCGACTTTATATTGCAAAAATACCGCAATCGCTAAAACTAAGACACAAAGAAAAAATGTCAATAAATCGATCCAGCGAGTAACGGGTAAATACATATTGGGAATCCCTACCTTTAGATTAAGGCTTGCTGTAAACTACTATACATTATAGTTGGGGATTCTAGTATGCCACAAAATGTAACGCAAAAATTAATTAACTTACATAAAATCGAAGGTGAACTACACCCAGGCACAGAAATTGGCTTAAAAATTGATCAAACATTATGCCAAGATGCCACTGGTACGATGGTGATGCTGGAATGTGAAGCAATGGGACTAAATCAGACTAAAGCTGAAGTCTCAGTGCAATACATTGATCATAACATTCTACAAACAGATTTCAAAAATGCAGATGACCATTTATTTTTACTTAGCGCTTGTAAAAAATTCGGTCTTTACTATAGTGGGCCAGGTAATGGCGTAAGTCATCCTGTACATATGGAACGCTTTGGAAAACCGGGAAAAACTTTATTGGGTTCAGATAGTCATACCTGTGCAGCAGGATCGATGGGCATGTTAGCCATTGGAGCAGGTGGCTTAGAAGTTGCCATGGCCATTGCTGGACATCCCTTTCATTTCAACATGCCGAAAGTTTGGGGGGTAAAATTAACCAATTCATTACCGGATTGGGTCAGCGCAAAAGATATCATTCTAGAATTATTACGTCGTCATGATGTTGATGGTGGAATTGGGAAAGTTATTGAATACTATGGACCGGGATTGCAGCACTTATCTGCAATGGATCGTCATGTCATTGCTAACATGGGCGCAGAATTAGGTGCAACCACAAGTGTATTTCCCTCTGATGCGATAACACGAGAGTTCCTGAAATCACAACAACGTGAATCTGACTGGCAAGAAATTATTGCTGACCATAATGCAACTTACGATGAACAGGATGAAATTGACCTTGCCAAACTTGAGCCTTTAATTGCATTACCTTCTAGTCCAGGAAAAGTAGTTCCAATCCAAGAAGTTGTTGGACGACCTATTTATCAAGCGATGATCGGTTCATCAGCTAATCCTGGGCTAAGAGATTTTGCTGTTGCAGCAGAAATTGTCGCTGGGAAGCAAATAGCCCCTGGTGTTTCGTTTGACATAAACCCCACCTCACGACAAATTTTAGAGAACATGGTTGAATTAGGAATATTAGAAAAATTAATTCGTGCCGGAGGTCGTATTCATCAAGCGGGATGTAATGGATGTATTGGTATGGGTCAAGCTCCTGCTTCAGGTAAAATAAGTCTACGCACAGTACCTAGAAATTTTCCAGGTCGATCTGGAACCAAAGAAGATCAAGTCTATCTCTGTAGCCCGGAGATTGCGGCTGCCTCGGCTTTAACAGGTGTTATTACCGATCCTCGTTCTCTAAAAGATAAAACCTATCCCCGTTTTAAAGAACCCAAAAAAATTATTATTAATGAAACAATGTTGGTTCCTCCCCCTACAAATCCTACCGAAATAAAATTAGCCAAGGGCCCAAATATCCAACCTTTACCTATCATTGCTCCTTTAGCCGATGATATTGAAGGTCCAGTTTTAATTAAAGTAGGCGATGATATCTCTACCGATACAATTTTGCCTGCGGGTGCTAAAGTACTCCCTTTTCGCAGTAATATTGCTGGAATTAGTCAGTTTGTTTTTGATCAAATCGATCCGTCTTACCCCAAAAGAGCTTTAGAATATCAGCAAACGGGATCTATTATTGTAGGTGGTGATAATTATGGCCAGGGTTCCAGTCGTGAACACGCTGCCATTGCACCGCGCTATTTAGGTGTACAAGCTGTGCTAGTTAAACAATTTGCCCGTATTCATAGACAAAACTTAATTAATTTTGGAATTTTACCTTTAATTTTCACTAATCCTGCGGATTATGACACAATTGACCAAGGTGATATTTTATTAATTAAAAATATTCGTGAAACTATTCAAACTTCTGAGAAACTAACCGTTCATAATAAAACTAAAAATAAAAATTACGCCGTTACCCATCCTTTAAGTCCTCGAGAACTAAAAGTATTATTAGCCGGTGGACTCATTAATTGGCTAAAACGATAAACATTAAAAAAAGCTTTTAATGAAAATAATCCTTAAAGAGAGTTTGAGGTGACTTTTGTTCATACAAAATACGATATACTCCTTCACAAAACGGCGCTTTGACTCCATTTTTCTTTAATAAAAAGAAAATATTTTTGGCAGTCTCATAACCTTCTGTGGTTCCAATTAATTTTTTAGTTTCCTCTAAACTTCGTCCTTGTCCTAAAGCTAAACCTAAACGACGATTCCGCGATTGATTATCGGTGCAGGTTAATACCAGATCTCCAAGGCCCGATAAACCCAAAAAAGTCTCCTGCTTTGCACCCAATACAATACCTAGTTCAATCATTTCTGATAATCCCGCGGTAATCATCGCAGCTTTTGCGTTAGCACCAAAACCTAAACCCTCAGTCATGCCGACTGCAATCGCTAATACATTTTTTATTGCACCACCAAGTTCTACACCAACAATATCTTGTGTCATTTCCACTCGAAAATTTTTTGTCTGGAATCTTAGTAATAGATCATGCGCAAAATTATAATTTTCCGATGCAATGCAAACAGCAGTAGGTAAACCCATAGCAACTTCTTTAGCAAAACTTGGACCTGATAGCACTGCTACTTCTCTATGCCCTAAAACGTCTTTAACGACTTCATTTAGTAATTGATGTTTTTCAGAATCTAAACCTTTACTCGCCCATAACAAACGCTGATTAGCTTGTAAAAAAGGAGATATTTTTTTTAAAGTCGTAAGAAAAGCGACACTAGGTACGACGATTAAAATATCTTGTGTCCCTGAAAGAACAGTTTGATAATCGTCGGAACAAGTAATATAAGGAGGGAAAACGATACCAGGTAGATAGCGATCGTTAGTTCTTTTAGTATTTATTTCAGAGATCTGTTGTTTTTCATATGCCCATAAACGCACCTTTTGTTGTTTACGTGCTAAATGTACTGCTAGAGCACTTCCCCAAGCCCCTGCACCAATAATAGAAATAGGCAAATGATTATCAGGTGATTTTTCAGACATTGGATTTTCCATTATTAAGCTTCATATTCATGGATTTAAGTTTAACAGGGTTTTAGATAATTATCATAAATCAGCAAAAAACTAAAAGCAGTATAAGAAATAAAGTTTAAAATCAAAAGATAGAATCGTAAGTGGGCTGAACTATTAAGACTAACCACCCAGATAAAGCCAGATAGGGACCGAAAGCTATCCCTTTTCGAAAATTCTCTTTATTCATAAGATATAAGACTATACCAACAAAGGACCCTCCAACAGCAGCTAAAAACAAAAGATAAGGTAAAGCTTTTATGCCAAACCAAGCACCCAATAAAGCAAAACATTTAAAATCTCCCTCCCCCATTGCTTCAATTTTTATTAGACTCTGATAGCATTTTGCTAATATATAAAGAAAAAGGTACCCAAAAAATGCTCCTAAAATAGCTTCTTCGGGCGAAATAAATAAATGAAATAGGCTCGAAATTAATCCACACCATAATAAAGGGAAAATAATGATATCCGGTAATATTCTATATTCAAAATCAATAAACGCTAAAACTAATAACCCCCAAGTCAAAATTAATGCCGGAAGGGTTTGTAAACCTACTCCAAAATGCTCAATAACTATAAATGAGGTTACTAAAGTTAAACTCTCGATTAGAGGATAACAAAAAGAAATTCTTTTTTGACAATATGCACATTTTCTTTTTAGGAAAAAATAACTTAACAATGGAATTTTTTGCAAAACAGTTAAAGATTCACCACAATTGGGACAATGAGAAAAAGGAAGAAATATATTAAAGATTTTACCAGGTAACTGTAATGAATTATCTCGATTTAAATATTGTTGAGAGGCTTCCCTCCATTGTTTCTGCAAAATTAAAGGTAAACGATAAATCAATACGGTAAGGAAACTACCTAACAATGCAAAAAAAAGAACAACACTAACTATTAAAAAATATTCCATTTAAATAACACTCCCTAATTTAAATATCGGCAAATACATTGCTATAACCAAACTACCTATCATCAAACCTAAAATAATAATTAGTACTGGTTCTAACAACACCGCTAGGTTATCCACAAAATAATTTATTTTTTCTTCGTAGATATCGGCAATATTATTTAACATTTCACTTAAACAATTAGCAATTTCACCAATTTTAATAAGTTGTAATAAATCTAATGGAAATATTTTTTGCTGTGAAAAAGCTTGATAAAAGCCTTTTCCGTCACGTATCTGTTTACAACTTAATAAGATAGCCGATTTATAAACAAAATTACCAGACATCTCAGCAATAAGCTGTAAAGCATCTATTAAAGGCAAACCCGCCGCAAGAGCGGTGGCCAATGCACGCGTAATTCGAGCTATTATAATTTTTGAGAGAATTTTATTAACAATAGGAATTTCCAAAAAATATCTATCTAATTTATCATCGATTATTGGAAATTTTTTCTTTAAGCAAATAAAAGAAATACCTAATATTGATAAAGCTAATCCACAACAGATACAAAAAAATCCTATATGTTTTGATAAATAGATAATCATTCGCGTTATAAAGGGTAATTCTGATCCAGCTTCTAAAAAAAATTGTTCAAACTGAGGGACCACTCCCATTAATAAAGCGATAAAGACTAGGCTTGCCACTATCAAAACTACCATAGGATATACTAATGCATTAATTATTTTTGCTTTTAGTTTTATGATTTTTTCTTGATATACGGCAATGCGCTCAAACATTAAACCTAATGTAGCGGTTTTTTCTCCTAATGCAATTAAGCTACAATGAAACTTATTAAAATACGACTTATTTTCTTGCAATATTTCACTTAAAAAAAAACCATCTTTCAAATCACGAATTATTTTTTGTAAATATTCTTTTAATACTGTATTGCAAGCAGTGATTTCAAGTAATTCCAAAATGTCCAGCAATGGAATTCCGGCTTGTAATAAACGTGCTATTTGTCGATTTAATAGAAAAATATCCTGCTTTTTAATAGGTTTTATAAACCTAATAATCCAACGAGGATAAATATTAGTTATAAAAATATTTTGGCGTTCTAAGTCTAATCGTAGTTGATCTTTATTTCGAAATAAGTCTTGACCTTTGCATGATTTTCTCTCGTTAGTAATTCCTTTCCAACAATAAACTTTAATAATACTTAACATAATTATTTTAATCTTTTATTACTCGTTTCATTTCTAATAAACTAATGTCACCTTGTTTAAGCTTTTCTAAGGCCGATAAATACAAAGTTTGCATTCCTTGTTCTTGTGCCAATTGGTTTATTTCGAGTGCCGAATTCTTTCGTAAAATTATTTTTTTTATTTCCTCTGTAAGCTTTAAAACCTCAAAAATACCAGTTCGACCCTTATAAC